>BNJS01003557.1_pt1 | contig 111053 bp, 101 predicted proteins | sample 8540461 | NCBI WGS metagenome assembly BNJS01 (sample SAMD00202454, study PRJDB9452) | human saliva metagenome | isolation source: human saliva | place: Japan | reverse complement strand
CCTATTCGTAAGTGGGAGGGGAGATAAACAGCTGAGGATTTTTAAACCTAACTTTTTAACAAGGCTTTTCGATATGCTGAAAATTTATCCTTTAACGTCACTGGTTCTGCTACCTGTGACATTTCAATAAGATGAGACCTTTATACCGTTCTGCAAAAGAGATAGTTTTTCTGAAGCAATAATACGATAATCAATTCCTAGATCCCAGGCTTTTCGATAGAAAAGATAAGGAAGGGATATCCTCATCAAAGTCATAGAAAGCTTGCTTATCCTTAAGAATAATTTTTCTAGAAAAATCTTTTTGATAACACATAGAACCTTGAAAAATATGAAGCGAATGATTGATTACTTTTTGACATTCGTTAGTTAGTTTAACAGTTTGTTCTTGATTTAGGGCACCAATTGCATCCGTCCAATAGAGTTCTTTTGATAAATCAGCAAAAACCAGACCAACCTCTGGAAAAATGGTCAAAGATTGATACTACCTTCTCTTCATCTGATAGCATAGACACTAGAGCATGTCTTGTAGCTTCATCAACAAGCTTACCCTCATTTCCAAAGGCTTCTGTGTGGAAATGCCCAACAAAGTCATACTCACTAAGCTGAGAAGCCAAGGAAACCAAGGCATGATAATGATTATCAAATCTTTGTGAGACTAGCTGAAATCTATCTTTATCAAAGCTATTTAATAAGGTGTTCTCAACTTCATTTTTATCTAAACGACTTGATAAAGTGAAAAAATAGAAAGCAGATAACTTACTATCAAAAAATACTTTCAGTCTCTCAAGGTCACTAATGTGCACATGGATAACCATACGATACTCATGCTTGCTTAAGGTTTTAAAAGAAGGGTCAATAATTTTCTCATCTAAAATGACTAAACTGTCAGGGGAATGGTACCGATTTAGATGTGACCTAATTAGTGCTACTGGATATGTCGACACCTTAGTAAGATAGTCTAAAAGTAGTCTTCCTTTTTTTTCATTATCAGTAAAGGCTTTTAGTTTAATGAACGGTACCTTATGTTCAAGTGTACTTATCGGTCTATAGTAAGAAAAATCAGGGTGGATTAAATCTCCTGCCTCTGCATCAATCGTATTAAAGACGGCATCATAACGATAACCCGCCTCAGTAAGAAGACTGGTAACCCTAGTTTCTGTAATTATCAATAACATCTTGAACATCAGTAAAAGTCTTTATAGAAGTCCAAAATTTCTTAAAGACTTCTGAAGCGACAACATTATTTTTGAAAGATATAAAATAACTTTGCAAATGCTCTTCGAAATATTTGGTCTTTCTAAAATTCGTCATTCCCCAAAAGTCAACACTCTGTCGTTGTTCAAAGTCTTCAACTAGGTCAGACATATCCCAAAGAGGACCAAAGCAAGTATCATTCATGAGTGTAACCGAATCAAAATCTGCTAACCGTTCGAATCCAACATGAACCATACCATCTCTCCAGGCTGCAAAATCAAAGCCTAGATTTTCTCTCTGAATAACTTCATCTATACCAATCTCTTTAAGAGTTAATATTGCCGATTCCGTTAGTTGACTATTTGAAATCACAACAAGTTCAGAAAAAGTGGTCGAAGTTGCTCCAATTGGTAGAGACACATGACCACTTAATTCGTCGTACTTTATTATAATGAACATACAATAAGAGACGTTTCATTTATTCTTGAATCTCCCATTTTCCATTTCTCTGAACCATACCGGTTGCAGAATCTTTAGCAGACTTATCATCATCTTCAATATCATTTCGATTCAAGAGAATAACTGGTGAGTTATCTGAATCAGCAAAGGCAATCATCTGATCATCGTTATCTCGAACAGAAACTTGAAGCTTAAGCTTAATGTTATTAAGATGGGCAAGACTACATTTATATGTGAGTGTTTTTCTTCCAGAACCACTCGTTTTATTGTCCATAGAATTGTCATTATAAATCCAAATACCACGGTCAATATCCGTTAACGAAAAGGCAATATAGGTCTGAATATCCTCATTGACATCATATGAGATCTCAAATGAAATATCTTGGTTAGGACTGATAATATTGTCATTCAAGAGTTTCACTTGTAAATCAGTGATTTTAGTATTTTCAACAACAACGTCGTCGTTTGAAAACCTTTTGACCAGCAGCATTATCAAAACTATATTGGTTAGCAACTTCATCTGGATCACCAACCACTTTGACCAAACCATGTTCAATCAGAACTGCTTTATTGCAGTATTTTTTAACTGCTGACATATCATGGGTAACTAAGATAGTTGTTTTTCCAGACTGCTTACGTTCCATGAAATAATCATTACACTTACGCTGGAAAGCTTCATCACCTACAGCTAAGACTTCATCCAGGATAAGGATATCCCCTTGAGCCTTGATAGCAACTGAAAAGCCAAACGAACCTGCATACCACTTGAGTAGTTCTTCAACTTTTGATTCATGAAATCATGAAGTTCAGCAAAGTCTACAATGTCATCATACATGGCATCTACTTCTTCAGTTGAAAAGCCAAACATTGCACCATTCATATAGACATTCTCACGACCAGTTAGTTCTGGGTTAAACCCAACCCCAAGCTCAATGAAAGATACCAACTTACCATCAATGGTAACCTTACCTTTTTCAGGAACATAAATCTCAGAAATAATTTTTAGAAGTGTTGATTTCCCAGAACCATTACGCCCAACAATTCCATAAAAATCACCTTTTTCAACTTCAAAAGAAATATCTTTCAAGACATGTTGTTCAGTATACCCTTTAATTCCTTTAAAAGCGATTGACTAAAGTTGTTCTCAAACTCTGACTCGCCTCAGTTGGTAATTTAAAATACTTACTTACATGATCTACTTTTTACAGCAATATTATTTGACATTATAGAATCTCCGCAAATCGTTTAGCATTTCGATTAAAGACAAGGAAACCAATGATAAAAATCACTACAGGAATCGCATAAGGAACAAAAGCAATCAGTTTATTATTAATAATATCCAACCTCTAGGGGTTAACTGGATCGATAATAAAATGACGCATATCCTGTAAAAATCTGAGCGATTGGATTCAACATCATAACCTTTGCAACAAACGTCTGGTTTCTTTGAAGAAGGTAAGTGATGGAATAGATAATTGGGCTCGCATACATACCAGCTTGAAGCACAACTTCCCAGATAGGACCAATATCACGGTATTTAACAAAGAGTGCTGATAGAATAAAAGCAACACCCATTGCCATTAATAATACCTCAATAAAGAGAGGAATGATAACCAAAGTATTGAAACCGATTGGAACATGGTTAATTAAGGCAAATACAAAGACAACCACAAGGTTAATCAAGAAATTAATCGCAGCCCCTAGTACAGATGAAATTACGATTGTTTGCTTCGGAAAATTTAATTTGCGTAAGAGATCCCCGCGTGAAACAATAGAAAGCATCCCCATATTGGTAGCCTCCGTAAAGAAGCCCCAGAAAATCATGGCTAAAAGCAATCCTACTGCATAGTGTGGTGTCCCATCATCAAATCTCAAGAAACGAACAAAGACAAGGTACATGATTGTAAACATCATCAAGGGTTTCAAAATAGACCAAAGATAACCAATGAAAGAACCTTGATAACGCAATTTTAAAAATCCGTTTTAATTAGTTCCTTAAGTAAAAATCCTATTTTTTTGACTAAAGAAATTCATTTAGTCCTCCTTATACATGAATTTTGTCAAAATCAAACTCGTAAATACAAAGGTATGAAAAGCCCTGTTTTTACGATAGCCATATGTTTTCAAACGACGATAACGCTCTCTGAATCCTTGGTCCATAATGGTCACAAAGTTTTCAACCAACTCTCTATTTTCAGTATTCAATGGCAAAGAAAGAAGATTTTCCGCCTGATTCTGACTAGCCTTAATCAACTTCCAATATTTGTTGAACAAGGTCTGAGGGCGAATCCAATTCTTCATACGTTTCCGAAGCGTTCTAGCTCCCAAGACATTATCCGCATGCTGACGGTAAAGCTCTGTTGGCTGGTCAATGTAAACGAGATTGCCAAATGCTGACGCAAGCAAACCTAAATACCAGTCATGCATCAAAATCTCGTTAGTTTCCTCACCAGTCCATAATTCAGCCAGGGCATGATTGATTAAAGACACACCACCTGTAACAGTATTTTCTGTCATTTCTTGAACTAATTCCGTATTGGCATGATCAGACTGAGTACGAATCATACTCTCATGAAGTACCTCTAAATCTTGATTCACAACCTTTAAATCCGTATATACCAAAAGGGGGTTATCAGATGGGTAGTGACTTGCTTTCTCAAGTTGAAGAGATAGTTTCTCAGGTAACCAAGTATCATCCTGGTCTGAGAAAAGATAGTAGTCAGATTCTTGATACTTCAAAAGCGTAAAGAAACTCTTTATAACACCTAAATTTTCAGTTTGATCAGGATTGATGAAAACAATCCGATCATCCTCTGAAGCGAAACGTTTGATAATGTCTCTCGTTTTATCCTTAGAACCATCATCACGAATTAACAAAGTCCAGTCAGTATAAGTCTGTTGCTGAATACTCTCTATTTGCTCTGCTAAAAAGTTCTCGCCATTATAAGTAGACATGAGAATAGTTACTTTCATGATAAAAATAGCTCCTCGTATTCACCCACGATTTTTTCCCAAGTGTAATTTTCTTTCATATTTGCTTTAGCAGCATTTCCCAAGTCCTCGAATGACACTTGACCATCTACAGAATCGATAAGCTGAGATAAATTCCCGTCCTCTTTATTCCAATACAAGGCGGTATCCTGAGCAACCTGATGGTTAAAGTCTACATTATAGATAAGGTTGAGGTCCGTTTGAGCCAAGGCCTCTAATAAGCCTGGATTCGTTCCACCTACTTCATGTCCATGAATATAAGCAAAGGCTTGGTTGCGGATATACTTAAGCAAGTCCTGATCATAGACAGTCCCCACAAACTTCACACGTTTATCTTTATCAAATCCTGTTATCTGTCGTAGCTCATCAAAGTAAGCATTTCCTTCATGGTTACAGATGATAACAAGATCACGCTCTGTAGAGGACTTCATAAATTCACGAATCGCAGTTTCGTAGTTGTTTTCAGGAACAAATCGACCCAGTATCAAATAGTAATCTTTTTCTTGAGTTTGCCATTTCTGATACCAATCTCGAACAGGGGTATCCTCAGCAGTCAGAGTCGTCTTAGATAAGTCAGTTCCATAAGCGATGAAAGTCGTTCTAGACCACGGATAGGTATTTTGAATATAAGTCTCAATACCTCGGTTATCAGAAATAATCAAGTTCGCATACTTTGTCATCTCTTTTTCAGAGTATTTGAGATAGCTTTGAACAGGCTTAGACCACTTAGCACGTTTCCATTCCAAACCATCAGGATTGACTAACAAAATGCCACCAATAGACTGAATTTTCTTGGCAAAATGAACAATGAAGGCACCAATGGTATTTCCTAAAATATAGAAAATTGGGGCTTGAATCCCCTCTTTTTTAATAAGTTTCAAGCTATAATTGATAGCCATCATATCGTAAGCTATGACACGCGCAGGACCTAGCTTTGGAGGATTGACCGTAAAACAATCCGCACCCTTATAGTCAAAATGCTTGCCAGTGCTTTCGTCAGATAAGCAAGCCACATGATAACGTATAGCAGGCGATACCTTATGAGAAATCAATTTCTCAACAAATGTCTCAAAACCACCGTATTGAGCAGGCAAACCTCTACTACCTATGATAAAAATATCCTTCAAAGTTTACCTCCATTCGTCACATCTCTCAAATACACAGAATTATACATAGTAGCTCTTATTATACCATTTTGGAAGGTATTTTTGCATGATAAAAGCAATAAAAAAGCAGTCCAGTAGGACTGCTATCTTAATTCTTCAACTTTACTAAATTCTTTAATAATTGCTTCAATCTATCTTTCATGGTTACTTTTTACATTCAAAAAGATAAATACTTCTCATAATCCTTAGACTTACAAGAACATCCAAATTTACTTGCTGAATAATTTCTCTATAAGCATAATCTAACGAATATAGTTTTAAAATCTTTTTCTCTACTATGAATCATTTCTTGTTTTCATCAAAATTGGTTAGAAAATCTAAAATCATTTTTGATAGAAACATCTGTGTTTCAAGCGGATACATTTCTCCTTCGAAAAATATCCTTAACAGACTCATACCCTTTATTATTTGAAACAATAGTTGGAATACCATTCAATAAAGACTCAATATATACCATACCAAAACGTCTCAATTTTCGAAGTGAATACACAGATATCTTTTTCACTAACCTCGATCCAAAGGTTTTCTCGGTATCCTAAAAATTGAACATTATCTAATCTATGCGATTTTATATAATCCTTGCATTTTTAAATAAGACTCATCTTCTGCTCCTATAAATACTAAAAGGAATATTTATATTTAATTTTTGATAAGCTTTGAGTAATTCAATTTGGTTCTTATTATCAGTAATCCGACCAATCTGTACAATTCTACTATTTTCGGCTGATTTAAGATTTATCTTTTTACATATGAAAAGGGAATAAAATTTAAAAATCTTCCTTTTAGGTAATAAATTCGTTAAATCTTCATTTAAGGCTCCAGAAACAGATTTGATCAGAGTAATAAGAAATAAAAATCTAATTTTTCCCTATAATAAGCAAATTCTCCTTCTGGAAACTCGTGAATTAACCAAAAGTGTCTCACTCCTAATTCTGCAGCAGCTACAGCACCTTGGAAAACATTCACAGTATTTGATATCACTAAGTTTACATCTTCAGATATAATAATCTTCTTCAAGTCTCTAATATTTTTCTTGTAGCCTTGAATACGCTCATAATGATTGCCTGGCAAAGAACCACCCGGTGCTTCTTCCCACCACCATTTGACAGCTGAAAGACCGTAGGTTTCAATCCCTGCTCTATGAAGTTCTGCTTGATACTCCTCCTGAGACGAAACCTTATAATCAGGAAAAACATTTAATACACGATAACCTTTTTTTACAAGAAATTTCATAAGATTGACTATCGAGATTTCAGCACCATTATCCAGAGTTCCTGTCGGAGAAATAAATAAAATTGTTTTAGTCATAAATTATGCAAATACCCCCAATAATGGAAAAGAATCAAATACATAGCAACTAGAAAGTTTGCAATCAAAGTAATAGTTGCTATCTTCAATCTTTTCTGTCGAACTAAATCAACTTTAGCTGTATTAGCAATTAACGGTAACAAGAGAATGATAAACGGCGTAAAATAACGTCCTTGAGCACCAACTGATATATTAGCTCCCTGTCCAAGAACAACTGGTGTCCACTGCATATACATTACAGTAACAGCAGCTAAAATCTCAAGAAGGAAGAGAATCCAAGAGGCATTAGCAAAATCTTTTGTAAAGAAATCCTTCTTACTTGATAGGAATAAAATAGTAAGAACTACTATATCAATAAAAATTAACCAAACTGGCATTTTGCAAGTAAGGTTGCCAAAGATAGCCGAACATACCAAGCGACAAGATACCATTCAAATTGTCATTCAACTCAGTATTAAAGAGCGTATTACGCAAAACTTCTCCATAATGACGAAGACCACCTTGATTCTTCATTAAGAATTGAAGAACCACTACGACTCCTACTACAAAGAGAAGGTAGAAGACTGCTTTATATTTTGAAATAAAGGTCTTTATGGCTTGTACTGGACGATTTAGAAAGGCAAGGACACCTTCAAACTCAAGTGGTACAAACGGAATCAATCCCAACAATAAAACGTTATTTGGCTTAGTTGCTAACAGTAAGATCGCAAGACCTATCACCTGGATAATATTACGATTGGTAAAACGTTTAGAATAGGCAAGATTTGTGATAAAACCGAGAGCCAACATCACTTCTAAATAGTTCATCACATCATAAGAAAGTGACGATGCTTGCTGAACCATAATAGGTAACAGCGAAATAAACATTAGGGCTGTTTTCCCATATTTGAAATAACGTATTAAAAAGTAAATTCCTAGTATATAGGCTAGTGAATTAAAGATACGCCCCATATAGATAATCATCCCAACTGTAGGACTAATCCAACTTCCAATCGTCATCCCTATCAACTGTGGAATAAAGGAGATTGTTTTTAAACTCACACCAAATTGAAAGGGTTCCTTACTCATATCAATCTTTTTGAGCAAAAATCTGTTTATATTCCGCTAACTTAACCTTATCATTACTTGGAATCTCATCCATCCACTTAAAAGATGTTTCAGTTGGTTTATGGAAAGTTTCCCAAGTCATTCGTGCATGATTTGTTTCGTCTGGCACACGATTAATTGGAAATACAAACATAAATGAGAAAAATAAAAATCGTTGCTAAGATGAAAAATAAATTTTCAACTTTTTATCTGTTTAATTCTGTTCAAAAATAAGTCACCATATCATCTTTCTTGCTTAACGTACGGTTTTCAAGAACAGCCCGATAAGCAACATCTGCAATTTTCTGTCTTAATTCTGGAGATAAAACCAAGGCTTCAAGCTTGTCGAACCACTGGTCATCAGTAGCTAACAATCCTGTTTCACCATCAACAACCGCATCTGAGAAAGCTCCTATCTTACTTTTGCTACTGTTGGCACCTTCACCAAGGCAGCTTCAATCCACTTAATCTCTGACTTCGCACGGTTAAAGATAGAATCTACAAGCGGTGCTAGGTTAATATCAACCTCACTAATCAAGGCAGGCAGTTTATCCCAGTCCACATAATCGTGTGTTACAATTTGATTTTCAAAGGGCTTCATATCTTGTGGAATATCCAAAATCCCGACAATATGTAATTGGACATTGCTATATTTTGTAAGCAATTGTTTTAATAACTGGTTTTAATCAATTCGAAAATTTCTCATTATGACTAATTGAACCAGAGAAATAACCAACCTTAACAATATCAAATGTTTGAGAGTAATCTTTGATATATTGACTACTAATAGCGATTAAGTCATCAGAAGCCAAGTTGCGATTAAGTAAAACCTTACTTTGGTACTTATACAACTCCTCTTGCAACTGGTTAGTCGAAGTAATGGCACCATCACAGTTTTCTAGCATATAGCCATAATTTCGAACACTGCATCATAGTTTCCTTTTTCAACCGAATTCAACCCTTGCGTATAACTCAATTGATCTGTATAAAAGCCGTATCAAAAACCAAATCATCAATATCAAAGAAGACAGGTTTTCCATATTCCTTAGCCAAATGACAGAGACGCAAAAGCTCAGGTGAGATTGGTGAACGGTAGATGATGATGTGACTAGCATTTTGAGCCATCAATAATTGGAAATCAGATAGGTTAACAACTTTGACTGCAAAAGCCATGCTTACGTAATTGTTCTGCCTTGTTCAAGACACGGTAACGGGTACATTGCGGAATAATATTTTCAACCCCATCAATCAATAGAATGTATTGATCACGTGGAACAGCCTTAAATTTATTTACAATATCTTCCAAGATTGCCACAGGGTAATCCGTTTCTTCTGCAACAAACTCTAACAAGTTAGGGACTTCTGAATCACGATCCAGACCTTGCCACAAGAACTGGTCTTCATCATAATTTTTCAGAGCCGTGTATTTCACCAAAGGACTACCTGCTTTGAGCATCTTAAGCGGGTGGATATACATGGCAGAATCTTCGTATTCTTGCACGACCGCATCATAACGATAACCTAAATCAGCAAAATGCTTAGTAAAACGTGTCTCATGTCGACCAATAGCCTTATCACGAGAATCTGTATCCGTCAAGTGTGTCCAGTACTCATAAAAGTCATCATCGTTTAGCATGAGCTTTTCAATAACTAGGAAATAAGATTGAAGATGCTTAGGAATATAACCATAAGGATTCTCTCTAGTAACATCCTCTTGCTCTTCTCCAAAGGAGATTCCCCAGAAATCTAGTTGCTTATCAGCCATTTCCTGGAATACTTGAGACAGATCTCTCATTGGACCAATATTGGTATCATTCACCAAGAGGAGCTGGTCATAATCTTTAAGCTTATCTTTACCAAAGGCAAAGATTCCTTCTCTAAAGGCTGCAGTATCATATCCCTTGTTATCACGAGTTAAAACCCTACCGTAGGTTTCAAGGATATTAATATCATCATCGTGAAGCTGCCCATTGATAACTACAATAACATCATCTACCAATGGAGCCAAGGCTTGCAAGAAACGTAATTTATATTCTTGAAGACGAGATTCAGACTCAAAAATAACATAAATCAGTGCTTTCTTACCATTATATGACAAGACAGAGCGTTGACTATTTCTGAGACGTCGTAACTGACGAACCTTAAGTGGTGTCATTCGACGACGTAACTGTATCACTTTGACTTTTAAAGCTCTCAAATAATTTTTAATTGCTTTTGGATTCTTAGCAATTACCCCTGCTGTCTTCATAGGTGTGATAAGGGCATTACCTAAACGATATGACAGTGAACTTCGGATAAGCTCCATCTCTTTATGAGCATCCTTCAATCTCTTAGATTGTGCATACTTTCTTTGTTCAAGTTGATCACGTTCTTTTTTCAAGCGATTAACATAGTCTGTCACTTCATCGTGGTGATTTATCAAATCATCTATACGACTCTCCAAAATCATTAAATTTTCACAAACAGCTTGATAGATTTCATATGGTAACTTATCAAGATACTTCTCGAGAACTTCAAGATAGATTTCATAATGGTAGCGAACTGAATCCCTTTTGGAAACCGAATCTTTTTCAAAAACACGATAATTAAGCTTGGTGTTTGGCTGATATACTGCTTTAGCTCCATTATTAATAATGAGATTCAATATAAAGTCATAATCTTCAAGTTTTTACGATTTAACTTCTCATCATAGCAAGCTTTTCCAATAATACTTCTACGAATCAAAGAACAGTTATCAATGAAACTAGCATTTAGGAAAGCAGTTAAATCAAATTCACGGCTTTTGAGGTAGAACTCTTCTTTCTCTGGGTTAAAAAGATCACAGTACACGATGTCAGCATTTGTTTCCGTCAATTTACTATACAACTGTTCCACATAATCCTCATCGAGGTAGTTATCACTATCTACAAATAGCAAATAATCACCTCTAATAAGCTCGAGTCCCAAATTTCGATTATTTACCACCCCAAAGGTTTTCATGAGTTTCAAATCTTGTCTCCAAAAAGGTGAGATCCTTCCAAAAACCTCTTGGATAATTTAGAGTTGAACTATCCGTCGAACCATCATCCACGATTAATTCGATATTAGTATAAGTCTGATTAAAAACACTTCGTAAGCATTGCTCAATATACTTTTCGTGATTATAACGAGTTACAACCACTGAGATTAAATTATTCATTTTTCCATCCATTTTTGTTTAACAAAATATCAATTAGTACCTGATAATTACTAATATTACTAAGCTTCAAAGATTACTACTTTTAATCAATCTTTGAAAGTGCATACCACCTTAATTATACTATAGTTTATACAAAAAGAAAAGTCCTCTTGCTATTGAGGTAACAAAAAGCAGAACGATTCTGCTTTATAAATTTTTGTACACTACCCATTCGTTTTTTGGCTCTTCACATATTGTTTCATAAGGATATTTGCTATCCATTTTGGCCAAAAGAGTTGGTACATATACAAATCTTCTTTACTACGAGTATTATCAGCAATTGTCTTAGAAGTCTCAGATTCCTCATGAATTCGGTGACACATTAGCTTATCTGACACATAAACAAAACGTCCCTTGTATTCACTAATCTTATACCAAGCATACCAGTCAAGACTAACCTTCATTCCCTCATCAAAATAGAAATTCTTCAATTTTTCAAGGTTATAGGTGACAGCTGGACAACAAATTGGATTACCAAAAGCCATTACGCGGTTACGCCAAAAATGACTACTAGGAAAAAGATTCATTGTCTTCAGCATCAAAGTTTTAATCTTGAGATTTGTATTTGCAGAAATCTTAAGACCGTTTTTTTCTTCAAAATAATCAGAATATCCAATTAGGACATCACTATACTTATCCATCTTGGCCAATACTTTTTCTGCATATCTTGGCTCATAATAGTCATCCTGATGGGCGATAGTAGCATATTTTGTTCCTACAAAAGAAATGGCATTATTCCAATCCTTACCAATCCCCCCACCTTGTTTCGTATAAAATGGGATATCATAACGCTGGCAAAGTTCCTTAATCGAATCAAGTGGCGTTGAACTATAACAGATAATTTGAGAATAAAGAGTTTGATTTTTCAAAGATTGAATACAGGCTTCAAGATAATCACTTTCTCCATAAGCGCAAATTACCCAAGTATGATTATCATTCATTCTTTTCCTCTTTCTCTTCTACATGACTTTTGAGAATAGATAATTCCTGAACCAAATGCTTTATCTGCTCTTTTTGTTTCGACAAAGTCATGGTTTGTAGGAAAGCGATGACCAATAATAAGAAAAAGATAGCAAAGCGACAGCAAAAATTCGATGTCAATTCAAATCCAAGTAATCCTGCAAAAATAAACCGGAATAACATCGAAAATGGAAATAATAATCATGACAAAGCTGATTACAATCCACATGAAGGACTGTTCAAATAAAATATTATTTTTGTTGATATTTCTAATAACTAGATAAAGGAAGAATATTGAAGCCACCAACATAACAATAGATAATACTGACATTATTCACTCTCCCTCATAAAGGCTGCAATAACAATCGACGAACACACTTCAAGCATATATCGAATAGATTTAATTGGCGTAATGGAAGAAACACCTCCAGTACGTTCAAACATATTTGCTGGTCGTTCAACAACTCGATATTTACGTTTCAAAATATGAACAATAGTTTCTGGTTCTGGATACTTGATTGGATAACGCTTAGCGAACTGTTTGATAACAGCTTTGTCAGCCAAACGGTAACCCGAAGTTGTATCTAAAACTCTTTGTCCCGTTGTCCATTTGATAAGATTGGAAATAACACTAATTCCGAAACGTCTCATAAAAGTTGTTTGAAATTCAGACTTAACATCACCAACAAAGCGAGAACCAATAACTAGGTCTGCTTCATTTTTTCGAATTGGTTCTAGCAAATCTGACAAGGATTCAATATCATGCTGTCCATCACCATCAAATTGAACTGCTACATCATAGTCATGCTCTAGTGCATATTTGTAGCCAGTTTGAACCGCACCGTCAATTCCAAGATTCATCACGAGATTAACAGCATTAAAATGATTCTCTTTCAGAATTTGTTTTGTCTTATCTGTTGATCCATCATTGATAACAACGTAGTCCAAATCAAAATCAACTTTCTTACGGTAATTCAAGATACTTGTTACCGTGTCGAAAATACTTTCCTCCTCATTGTAGGCAGGAATTATCATTAAAAACTCTCATCTATTATTTTCTTTCTTTATCCATTACAACTAATTCTTATTCTTTTGAAGTTGTTTTTCGATATTTCATGAATAGTTTGGTATAAGTGAGTTAATTATCTTATAACGTAACATTGGAAAAGGTTTCATAACTTATATTAAAAACCCTAAAACAAATAAAGTATAATTTCCAACCAGTTTCCATAGGCGTTTTAGACCAAAGGATGTCTTTTCAAGATAATAAAGATAGTACTTTCTTAGTTTATGAGTGTTTCCCTTTCTCCAAAGTGTCCTCTCCCTAGATAATGGACAATGATTGGATTTTTCAATAGCTTCTCACAACTCTTGTCTACTTATGAACTCCGCAGGAAAAGAAAGTTTTTAACACCTTATAAGGGTAAAAAGAAGTAAATATTGAAGAAATTATATTTTGGAGAAATAACATAAATATCATCTTTTAAAGATCCATTAATTGCTATCTTGATCATTAGCAAAGATTTCCATCATGTTTTTATAATACTCTAGAACTTTCTCTCAAGTTTACGCTTTCTCCATCTCTGTAAATCAATAAGTAGAACTCCAGCATTACAATACATTTGTTTGTCCAGACCTAGAAATCCTCTTCGCTCTGCATCAACAGTAGATTCCGGTCCCATTCCGATTGAACGGTTACCCATGTCTAATTTCCATAGAGAGTTCAAGACTCAATACCAAGGTATCACGTCTAAATACAAAATTCTATCGATATCATCTGGTAAAAGCTTATCAACTAAGAGACGCGCCAACACAATTGGTGACCATCCATTTGTATCAAAATCAAATCTATCAGGCTCGTCAGATTGGGTAGGGTAATAAAATGAACTGAACGACCATAAAGTTTGGTGAATTCCTTTTAGTTTTAGCTTTATTAGACTCAGATATCGGTGTTTGAGTAAATAGATATCAATCTCATCCATTGTTGTATGCCTATAGATTGATACACATACAAGTTGCAACTTGAGGAACAAAAAGCATTGTTTAACGTAAATAAAATGTTCATTAACTCTCTTTCTTTTATCCTTATTATTTACCCAAATATCATTGACAAGCTAGCACTAAAAAGAATAATCATTAAAATTAAGAATGACAATGATACTTATAATACCCTCCCTTTATAAATGGCATTGTGATAAATTCGGCTACAATAAAAATAGAAATGTATACAATGACAAGATAGGTTTTAACTTTCTAAATATTGTAATAACGATGTCAATAACAGCACAAACACATTCTGAATACCTGCCTCAAGGAAGGTGCAAAAGGAACTTTATACCCTACTAATAGTGAACTATAGATTAAACCTAAAACCTTCTGTATCAATTAGATAACCTAGACATATTAACGCCTATGATAGTCATAGTTAAAAACAAAAGATGTACTTGCTTGTAGAATACTCATGTTTTTTCAGACCAATAAATTGATAGCTGAGTAGTCAAAGCTCTCAATACAAAATAAAAGAGATAGGACAAAGACTAGCATAAACAATATATTAAAATCTCGCTGCATACCATTTGAAAAAATAACCTTGGACTAAAAAGCAAATCAATGTCTATTTTAGTTTCATTATAGACATAAGTAATTAGGAAACCATTTAAGGATAGAAATGCTTCTCTCAATATATAAATTAAATTGCTAAAAATATTTTTGGTATGACAGAGACTTTTCTAAAAATTTCTAATAGTGATTCTATAATCCAATATAGTAGTTAGTAATAAGTTTATTAAACAAGAAAGTTAAACTTAAAAATAACAAAAGATTTCGTTGTTGAAAAAACATCTAAGTAAACGTCAATTGCACGATATAACACCAACATCAAAATATTAAAAAGTTTGGCTAGTAATTGAATCTATACATTTATCTATAGAATCTCGAGGCATTTATATACTGGAATAATTATCGAACCTTCTGGATTCGTCATTGATACCCCTCAATTAATTTATTTCCTTTTCAACACATTGTAGTGCTGCAGCAATTACCTGGTGCATATCATAATATCGATATTGTCCAAGGCGACCACCAAAAAATTATATTACCATACTTCTCAGCTAATATAAGACTTATAGAGGTGGTTATTCTTCTCATCATTTACTGGGTAGTACGGTTCGTCACCAGATTCCCATTTTTTTGAATATTCTTTGGTAATAATAGTTTTTTCCTGATCACCAAACTCAAAATGTTTATGTTCAATAATACGGGTATAAGGAGTTACAGAGTCTGTATAGTTAACAACAGCATTTCCTTGATAATTCGAAACATTAATTACTTCAGTTTCAAAACGTAAACTACGGTATTCAAGTTTACCAAGTTTATAATCAAAAGAATTGATCAATCATACCAGTAAAAACAATCTTTGGAAATTCTCTTAAATAACTTTCTTTTCTTTCAAAAAAGTCTGTATTCAATTCCACAACAATATTCGGATGATTTAACATTTTTCTCAATAATCTGCGTATATCCTCCAATGGGGGATACCCTGATATACATCATTAAAATAATTATTATCATAAGTAAAACGTACTGGGGAGACGCCTTATGATAAAAGCTGGTAACTCCGTACATTTTTCCCCATTGTTTTCAGATATAATGTTTTTATAAGCTTTTCATATATATCTGTACCAACTAATGAAATAGCCTGTTCTTCAAGATTCTCGGAACTTTTCCTTTTTAATACAGAACATTGCTCATTAATCTTCGCTTCCAGCTTCATCAGGTGTTATTACCCCCAAAAGCTTATTAAAAGTATTCATATTAAACGGAAGATTATAGATTTCTCCTTTAAAATTAGCAATCGGAGAATTTGTATAACGATTAAAATCAGCAAACTGATTTACATAATCCCAAATTTTCTTATCTGACGTATGAAAGATATGAGCACCGTATTCGTGAACCTGTATACCTTCTTGTTCTTTCGTATAAACATTTACCAGCTATATGATTTCGCTTTTCTATAACTTTTTAACTCGTTTTTCCCTTATTCACGACCTCACATGCAAAATATTGCGCCAAACAAACCTGAACCAACAACTAAATAGTCAAACTTCGACATTCTAGTCCTCTTAAAACTTTCAATAATAGATAAAAACGTTTTCTCTCTGAATACAATTAACGTAATAAAAATACATTAAACCAAACACAATAAATGAAATAACTAATTCATTATTGTTAATTGATATAAGAAAAGATATTAATGAGACTTACTCCTCCAGCGATTATTGCAGATAATAATATTTTCATATAATCTACTGGATAAATTATCTTGCTCATCTCTTAAATAAAAAGCTTGGTAAGATTGTAACAAGAAATTCAGCAATTAGCGTCCCTAATGCCGCTCCAGAAACTCCATAAATTGGTATTAAGATAGAATTTAAAACTAAATTAGTAACCGCTCCTAATGACACTGAATGAACAACTACCAATTCTCTATCCACTAGGAACTAATATTTGAATCCCAAACAAATTTGACAATCCAATTAATAGTGAGTTGGCATGACAATTTGCATTGGAATGACTGAATTATCAAAAAGCAGATCCAGATAAAAATAAATTCCTTGTTTCATAAATAAAAGAAATAAACAGATAACGGAATACTTATAAAAACGACAAAATATAATGCTTTTTGAAGTGAGGATCTCTAAATTCTGTTTCTCGTTTTTCCTTTATAAAAAACTGACAATCTTGGTAAAAGAACTGCTCCAACTGATGTTACCAAACTCACTAAGATATATATTTATTGCCGCATTATAGTAACCAACAGCCTCATCACCTTTCATAAATCCCTAACATTACAGAATCTAGACTTGTATAGATTGTAGTCACTAACAGTCATGACAAAAAGGTAAGAAATTGGTCTAAAATGTTGTTTTAGATTAAGTTTTTATCAAATTTTAATTCAACAATATTTCTTAAATTAATAAAATTGAAAGAAGTAGGATCCTAAACTTGCTAATATAGTAATTTGCCCCATAAGCAGGGAAAATCGCTAGTTGAATTAACAAAAACAAACATCAATATAACAGTCACAAACTTCATTATTACAGATCGAATTGTTATAAACTGATATTGCTCCAATCCTTGTATATGATCACAACCAATAAAATTTAACAATAGGACTGAAATGTTTATTATGAATAGTATTCTATTAGCTACAATTTAGGAATAAATAATATTGCTAATATATAGAAAAATAACGAAATCAACATAGCAATTCCGTTAATAGTCATAATTTCCTGAACAGAGTTTAGATAACTTATTCTTATCGTGTCTTACTTTTTGCAGTAGCTCGGATACCATAGGTTGGAATTCCAAGCTTATCCAAACATAGTAAAAATAAGATACGACTGAGGTCATAAAAAGCAACTTTTCCTGTTCCTACTGGAAGTAAAATACGAGAAACGTATGGGAATGTTATCAAAGGAAAAATAAAACTAGAAATTGTTAAAATAAAAATTCATTATGATATTCATTTTAACCGAGTTCCTACCTTGGCTATTTTTAGTCATCTCGAAAACTTCCTATCCAAAAATAATTTTTAAATTTTTAAAATACGAAATCGGTTCTGAGAAATTGATCGGCAACTCTTTAACATTTTAGTTTATGATAAGTAACCCAAACATTCATTAGACGCTCTGATAAGAAACCAAACATTCTTTGGTTATACTTACTATACTGTAACATCGATCATTTTTTCAACTTCAAATAGTGTATCAAATAACCATTTATGATAGCTATCAAACCTATCTTTCCTCATGATACACATATTGTAAAAATAACCCTCTGATGAGTTTTCCACTTTATCAAATGAATCTGCAAAATCTGGATTGTTGTTTAATATTACTTTCTTACATGCTTCCCAGGCTTCAGTCCTTCTTTTTCCATGTCCATTTTTAAAATGCTTTTCAAAGAACAAGGAGACCAAGAAAGGTTGTTGTTACTTTCTCAGGAAGAATTATATCAAAGTTTGATAACATATTTTCAACTTCCGCTAAGCTAACTGGATCACCGTTAGAATTAACAAAATATCTTCGATAATGAACTAAACCAAGAATTTCTTCATTAGACTGTTTCCACATCCAATACGCTCCAGTTAATTCCACAAAATGAAGCATTTTTATTTGAAATATTTCAATAAAGCTGTTATCTTTAATATATGTTCTGTCAGCCTTATTGAAATCGGCTCCAACAAGCATGGTTTTATAATCAGTACTATTTGTAAATGGTTCAAATTTTTATGAGTCATAATATAAATTGACATAACTCTTTCAAAAACTCCTTTTCACTAGTTCAAACTATCAAGTTAGATGTTTTTGACTTTTCCATACATTATACCATGTTATTAATTTTTAAGCTATTTATATTCATATCTCGTAAATTTATTGAATGTAAAACTATAATTAATTTGAGACCGGTATACAAGTTATAAAAGTGTGTAAAGCGAATTGACAATAAAAATTCTTTTTATAAAAAATTAAAATTTGATTCTTCTACTATTACCAATACATTTAAGTATAACTATATTTATTTTATCTCTTCGATAACTCTCCTAATCGTATCACCAAATGAAAAGATGGCTTCACACCATCTTCCCATTTTAACTGACCTTGATTCTTATTTCACTTCCTGTTTGTAAAACTCTTTCAAAGCATCTTGCCATGTTGGAATGACAAACCCTGTTGCCTTAGCCTTAGCCAAACTCATTGTTGAGTTAAGTGGGCGTTTAGCTTTAGCTGGGAACTGGCTTGAATCAACAGGTCTCACTTCAACATCAGTATCTTTGAGGATTTCAACCGCAAAGTCATACCAAGTTGTATCTTCTGCTGCATCGTTTGACAAGTGATAGTAACCATATTCCTTACGGTTTTCAGCCAAATAAGTCATAAACTCTGCCAAAGTACGTGTCCAAGTTGGGCGTCCATGTTGGTCATTAACGACTGTAAGTGTTTTATGAGTCTTAGCAAGGTTTTGCATAGTGAAGACAAAGTTCTTACCATAGTTACCAAATACCCACGCAGTACGGATAATATAGTAGTTAGTCACATGTTTTTCGACTAACTCTTCACCCATGCGTTTTGTACGACCATACTCTGTCTGTGGATCTGGTTTATCATCAACTTCCCACTCTTGACCGACTGGTTTTTTACCATCAAAAACGTAGTCCGTTGAAATATAAACCAGTGTTGCACCATGTTTTTCAGCAGCCTTAGCGACATTTTCAGTACCTGTCACGTTGATAGCATAGTCAAGCTCTTTACCTTCATCTTCAGCAGCATCAACAGCTGTGTAGGCAGCACAGTGATAAACCAAGGTTGGTTTTACTTCCGCAAAAACTTCATCTACTTTGGCAGCATCAGTGATGTCCATTTCTGCCACATCTACTGCTACATATTCTTCGTTACGTTCATCAAGAAGGTGACGAAGCTCAGTTCCAAGTTGACCATTTGCACCTGTTACTAGAATCATATTTTTCTCCTTGTAATTTCCATTAATAGCACTTCAATTTTATCAAAAAAAGGGTGGAATTTCACCCTTTTTCTTTAATAACATACACTGGTCGTTTCTTAGTTTCTAGGAAAATCTTTGAAATATAGTTCCCGATGATACCTAAGGCTAAGAGTTGGATTCCTCCGATAAAGAGGATGATTGAGACAAGGCTTGCCCAGCCTGCAACACTCCCACCTATAGTTAGTTTTCGGATAACGACAAAGAGAATTCCAACCAAGGAGATTAAGAATGAGAAGGTTCCTGCCCATGTGGCAAGCTTCAAGGGGACTTCTGAGAAGTTGATAAAGCCATCAAGTGAGTAACTCAATAGGCTCCAGAAAGACCATGAAGTCTCTCCAGCCACACGTTCACGATTTTCATAAGAGACGTAGGCCACATCAAAGCCGACCCAAGAAAAGAGCCCTTTTGAAAAGCGATTCACTTCCTTGAGCTCAAGGATGGCATCAACGACTTGACGAGTCATCAAGCGGAAATCACGTGCCCCATCCACCATTTCGGTATCAGAAACTTTATTTATCAACCAATAGAAGGCCTTAGCAAAGAGTGAACGAATAGGTGGCTCACCCTTGCGGTCAGCACGTCGTGTTCCGACAACGTCGTAACCTTCTTGGATTTTGGCATACATCTCGATAAGAAGTTCAGGTGGATCTTGAAGATCGGCATCCATAACTGTGACATAGTCACCTTGGGCTGCTTCAAGTCCTGCCAGTAAACCTGCTTCCTTCCCAAAATTACGAGAGAAAGAGAGATAGTGAACATTTTCAAATTGTTTTGAAACCTGTCTCAAAACTTCCAAGGTGCGATCTTTTGAACCGTCATTGACAAAGTAATAGTTGAAAGCCAACTGATTGGCCATTTGTCGCTCAACTGCCTGACAAGCCTCTAAAAAAGGATGAATAGTCTCTTCCTCGTTATAACAAGGAACAACGATAGCCAGTGTTTTCATAAGATTTCTCCTAACGAATACCTAGGGCGATACGGGCATAACGACTCATCTTTTCGATAGTCCATGCTGGTGTCCAGACCAATTTAACCTCTGTCTTAGTGACTTCTGGCACTTCTTTCATAGCGTCATAAATTTGGTCTGTCAAAAGGTCTGCCAGTGGGCATCCCATAGTCGTCAAGGTCATATCGATTTCAGTATAGCCATCTTGCTGGAAACGGATATCGTAAATAAGGCCAAGGTTGACAATATCAATTCCCAACTCAGGGTCAATAACCATTTCTAAAGCTTCTAAGATACGGTCCTTGATTTTTTCAATTTCTGCTTCAGTGTATTTTACTTCAGACATAGCTTTTCCTCCAAAATCAGGGCCTAATAATCAGGCCCCTTCCATTTACTATCTTAGTCTTCAATAAAGTCTTTAAGTTGTTTACTACGGCTTGGGTGGCGCAATTTACGAAGGGCTTTAGCTTCAATCTGACGAATACGTTCACGAGTAACATTGAAGACTTTACCAACATCTTCCAAAGTACGCATCTTCCCATCATCAAGACCGAAACGGAGACGAAGAACATTCTCTTCACGGTCTGTAAGGGTATCAAGCACTTCATCCAATTGTTCACGAAGAACCACACGAGTTGTGTAATCTACTGGATTTTCAATAACTTCATCCTCGATAAAGTCACCCAAATGGCTATCATCTTCTTCACCGATAGGTGTTTCAAGAGAAACTGGCTCTTGAGCAATCTTAAGGATTTCACGAACCTTATCTGGAGTCATATCCATACGTTCAGCGATTTGCTCAGGTGTTGGGTCTTGTCCCAACTCTTGCAAGAGGTTACGTTGCTCACGCACCAATTTATTAATAGTTTCAACCATGTGAACTGGGATACGGATGGTACGCGCTTGGTCTGCGATAGCACGAGTGATTGCTTGACGGATCCACCATGTCGCATAAGTTGAGAATTTGAAACCTTTAGAGTAGTCAAATTTATCAACGGCTTTCATAAGCCCCATGTTACCTTCTTGAATCAAGTCCAAGAACTGCATACCACGTCCAACATAGCGTTTAGCGATTGAGACTACCAAACGAAGGTTGGCTTCTGCCAAACGTTGTTTAGCTTCCAAGTCACCATTTTCAACAGCGATAGCCAATTCTTTTTCCTCTTCGTTACTCAAGAGAGGAACTACCCCAATCTCTTTGAGGTACATACGAACAGGGTCATTGACCTTAGCTGAGTTTGAACCAAGAAGTTCCTCATCTGTCAACTCTTCTGGTTTTGGGGCTTCAACAACATATTTAGATGAAGGATTTCCGTCCTTATCAGTGATAGAGATACCACCGTCTGTCAAACGTTCCAAAAGGTCATCAATCCCATCAGCATCAAGAACAAATGGGATAACTAGTTTTTCTGTGACTTCATCATCAATTGCTGTACCAGCTTTTTTGTGGTTACGAATGAAATCAGCGACTTGAACGTTAAATGCTGTATTTTGTTTTTTCTTTGCCATGTGTTACTCCATATCTCGTTTTTGGGCGATGAGCATCTGCAGGGCTTCCACCGCTGCATCCACATCACCGTGGTTACTTGATTCTCTTATTTGTTTACTTTGCTTACGAAAGTCCTGTTCCCTCAATAAATGATTTCTACGCTCTTCGATAGCCTGAACTTCTTCAAGACTGGTTTCAGGTGGTAAAATCTCCTCTAAAACCTGATAATAGGCTGTTTGCACCTCTTGAGAAAGTAGAGACAAAGCTACGGTATCAATCTGACCATCTTGTTTCAGAATATGATAAAGCTCCTCTAACTCAGGTGTTTGGAAGAAAAACTCCTCTCTCATGCGATAGTCATTCAAAATCATAGGATGATTAAGCATACGATGGAAGAGTTGATTTTCTGCCCGACGAAGACCTGTAATCTTAGGTGTAGAAGGTAGTTTGACCGTCCCTCTAAATCCTGACACTGAAGACTCATAAGCACTATTACTAGCAGCCGATAATTGAGCCGTCTGCTGATTCCTAATGGTCAATCGTTCGTTATTGACCGCTTGCTCGACTTGGAAAAAATCAAAGTCAGGCAAAAGGTCGGCCACCTTAGAAATGTAGGAATTTTGTGCCGTCACAGAAGGTGACTTGGCAATAATCTTAGCAATCTGCTCAACATAGGCAATCTCTGCTTGAAGATTGTCTACATTAGCAGGTTTTAGCTGTCCTATCCAAAATTCTACATCTGAAATACGGGACTCGACCAAAAGTTTCCCCAAAGCCTCTTCGGATGTTTTCTGTAGATATTCATCAGGGTCCATATTGTCTGGAATTTTAACAATATCGACTTGAAAATCCGATAAAAGCTCCAGAGACTTGGCGATAGCATTTTGCCCAGCCTTATCACCATCATAGGTCAGAACAATTTTCTTGGTTAACTTACGAAGACGATTAACATGTTCAGGGGTCAACGCCGTCCCCATAGAAGCCACAGCATTAACATGCCCAGCCCTATAGGCAGCAATGACATCCATGAATCCCTCCATCAGATAGACCTCATGGGTCTTCTGAATCACTGGTTTAGCCTGATCGAGGTGATAAAGTTCATAAGACTTATTGAAAATACGGGTAGCCCTTGTATTTTTGTACTTGGCTTGCCCTTTTTCAATATCGTCCTTAGTCCAAACACGCCCTGAAAAACCGATGGTCTTTCCAAACTCATTCTTAAGCGGAAACATGATTCGATTTTTAAAAGTATCGAAAAGACGATTACTTTCAGAAAGATTAAAAAGACCTGATTCTGTCAGCACCTCTTCGTCATATTTTTTTGATACAGACTGATAGAGATAATCTGGTTCGTCAGGGGCTAGACCAATCTGGAAGGTCTTAAGTAAATCGTCAGTCATACCACGCTCATAGAGGTAGGCACGCGCTGCTTCTCCTATCTTGGTCGTCATCAGAACTGCGTGATAAAACTTAAGCGCATCCTCATGAAGATCATAGAAGGCTTGATTAGGAGAATTCTGCTGCTGAGCCTGTCTTGGTGCATCTATCGTAACTGCAATACCTAAGCGGTCTGCCAGAACCTTGACACTTTCTTGGAAAGAAATCTGGCGGTATTCCTCTAAAAATTTAAAGACATCCCCAGACTTTCCACAACCAAAACAATGGTAAAACTGTCTGTCCTCAATAACATTAAATGAGGGGGTTTTCTCCTTATGGAAGGGGCAGAGACCGAGGTAATTACGACCTGCACGATTAAGACTGACAACTTCGCCAATCACGTCGACGATGTTGGTACTGCTCTTAATATCTTCTATTAAAGCTTTATCAATCACCATCTAATCGCCCCCTATCTTACCATAATTGCATTACCCCTAATTATAACACGATGAAAAATGAAAGTAAAATAAAATTGATTTTTCATGAGCAAATACCTTGTCAAGATTTACAAAATCGGATAAACTATTAAAAGTAAATAAAAGAAAGGATTCATTGTCAAAATGATTAAAGAACTTAAAGACTTTTTGTTCAAGGGTAACGTCCTTGATCTTGCTGTAGCCGTTGTTATGGGGGCTGCTTTCAACGCTATCATCACTTCACTTGTAAGTGATATCATCACTCCACTTATCCTTAACCCAGTTGTTAAGGCTGCTAACGTTGAAAACCTTTCTAAATTGTCATGGAACGGTATCGCATACGGTAGCTTCTTGAGCGCAGTTATCAACTTCATCATCGTTGGTACTACTCTCTTCTTCGTTGTTAAAGCTGCTAGCAAAGCAACAGCTCTTAGCAAAAAAGAAGCTGAGGATGCTGCTGAAGCAGCAGGTCCATCACAAGAAGAATTGCTTACTGAAATCCGCGATCTTCTTGCAAACAAATAATTTTTATTTGTTCAACTAAAGACATATGAAACTTAAGACGCCTGAACTATCAGACGTCTTATTTTTTTGTACCTCAGGACTACTAACTGACTTATTTATTCGATGAAAAGAAAAAAACTTGAGTCTTCTCAAGTTTTTTTCTGTTAATTTCATTCTTAATTAGAATTTTTTACGTTTGCGAGCTGCCTCTGATTTACGTTTACGTTTTACAGAAGGTTTTTCGTAATGTTCACGTTTACGAGCCTCTTGAAGAGTACCAGCTTTAGTCACAGAACGTTTGAAACGACGAAGAGCGTCGTCAAGTGATTCGTTTTTACGTACTACTGTTTTTGACATTGAATTCACCTCCTCAAGATAATGTAACATTTTACACGTTCTATTCAAGTATACAAGACTCGTCTTTTTCTGTCAAGAAATATCTTTTAAGTTTGAGTATTTTTGATGTCAACGCTATTTTCTAAGTACTATTGGAGATTATCAGGGGCTTTACCATACAAAAAACTAGAGGAATCATCCTCTAGCTTATTTTTTACTCAACTGCTGTGTATTTAGAAGCATCCTTGATGTACTTGTCGTAAGTACCGTTGGCTTTCATTTTCTTGATAACCTTGTTTACTGCTTCTTTCAATTTGTCATTGCCTTTAGCCATTGCAACTGCTTTAGCATCACCATCGTCAACTTTGAGGGCAACACTTGCCAAAGCCAAATCTGGATTTTGCGCCACGTAACCTTCTGCTACTGGTTTTTCAAGGTCAACAGCATCAACTTGGCCAGATTTCACCTCGTTAATGGCTTCACCCATTGCTGTAAGTGATACGACTGTTGAATCCTTCAATTGTTTCTTAGTAAGTCCTTCTTCGATAGTACCTTTTTGAACGGCTACTTTTTTACCTTTGAAAGCATCAAGGCTTGAGTAGGTAGATTCTTGATCTTTGCGAACGATGATAGCATTTTGTGTTTCGTAGTAAGGATCTGAGAAATCAAAGGTTTCTTACGTTCGGCTGTTACTGAGATACCTGAGATAGCAAGATCAGCCTTACCAGCTTGAAGGCTAGAGAGGACATTGTCAAAGCTCATTGTTGTCACTTCGAGTTTAACTCCAAGTTCATCAGCAATAGCTTGTGCCAACTTAATGTCTGACCCGACAACTTGGTCTTTACCGTCTACCAATGTTTTGAATTCAAATGGTGCATAGTCAGGGCTAACAGCTACGACAAGCTTTTTATTTTCTTTAATAGATTCGTAAGCGTCTTTTTTTGACCCACATGCCACCAAAGTAACAGCAGCAAGGAGAGCCATGGCTCCAAGGAATAGTTTTTTCATAAGAAACTCCTGTATAAATATAATTTTTGCTCGTTTATTTTACTTAAAATTAGTGGTATTGTCAACATTTATTAAGAAATTGCGACAGTTTTTCTAAGCCCTTTTGAAGGACTTCCTTATCACAACAATAACCGATGCGGACATGGGACTCCTTGTCAAAACGGTTCCCTGGAACCACAAGCACACCATAGTCCTGAAGAAGCTCTAAGGCAAAATCTTCGATAGGACGATTCACATCTAATTTGACGAAGGAAGTTGACACACTAGCAGGCCTAACCCAAGACGCCTTAGGCTCTTTGGCAATCCAGGCATCCATAAGGGCGAGATTTTCCTCTACAATCTGACGGTTGCGTTTCAAGATGGCCTCTTTATTTTCCAAGACAAGGGTAGCCACCATATCATCAAAGACTCCAGCACAAATCATCGTGTAGTCGCGGTAGTCACGCAGAATGTCCGCAACCTCGGTGTTAGAAGCTACCCAACCCACACGAATACCGGGAATGGAATAGGTCTTTGAAAGGCTATTGACGGAAATGCCCTTTGCATACAAATCCACAATAGAAGGTGCAGGTTGGTCAAAACTGCGATAGACCTCATCTGAGAAGACATAGGCGTCTACTTCTTTAGCGATAGCCACTAGCTCCTCGAGGTAAGTAGCGTCCATAAGGGCCCCGGTAGGATTGTTGGCGTTGTTAATACAGATCATCTTGGTATTAGGACGAATGAGACGGCGAAGTTGGTCTAAATCAGGCAACCAGCCCTTGTCCTCTTCAACCTCCCAGAGATCCACGTCTGCCCCTAGTGACTTAGGAATGTCATAGAGCTGCTGATAGGTCGGGTACATGGAGATGACATGGTCTTCAGGCTCAATAAGAGCGTAAAGAGCTAGCATCGTCGCTCCCGTTGCCCCATTGGTTTGGAGGATATTATCAACCGGAATGTTCTTATATAAGCTAGCCACTTGAGTTTTGAACTCTGGTGACCCTTCAATCCAGCCGTAATCCATCTTTTTCTTTAGTAGTTGAGCAAAAAAGGCTTCCTTATCAAGGCCTGACAGGTCAAATAATTCTTCCATTGTGAGGGCCTTAATTGAAACTCCTGCGATATCATATATGGCAGATTTTTCATGGACATTCAGCCATTCTTCAACACCAAAACGTGGTAGCTTCATAGTTTCTCCTTGCTTTTCTTAAGCGCTCTATACGATGTTATTTGTCTATTTTGACAGACTTACCTACTTTGATAATAACTGTTTTTAGCAGAGAATTCAATAAAAAATGGGGTATTGCCCCATTTAGATTTAAGAATTTTTGGCGACTCCCCTTGAGTGAGTAAAGCCAGCACCAAACGAGACTTTTCACCGTTGATGAAAGCACCTGAAATTGACTCTTTTCAGGTGCTCGAAAGTTTTAAATTTACTTACTTTGTTTGTAGGTTGATGCTTCTTTTAACCATTGATCAAATTTTCCAGAGTCCTTAGTATCTTTGATGACGGCATTGATTTCTTTAAGCAAGTCATCTGAACCTTTACGTGTTGCGACGGCATAAGCATCTGTGCCATCTGACTTGAGATTAAAGTTGGCAAGGGTTAAATCATCATTTTGAGCGATATAACCTTCTGCAATAGCTTTTTCAAGGACAACAGCTTGAATTTGTCCTGACTTAAGTTCATTAATCATTTCACCATTTGAAGCCAGTGAAACCACGCTAGCTTTAGGAATTTGTTTCTTAGCAACTGTTTCTTGAACGGACCCTTTTTGCGTACCGACAGTTTGTTTAGCAAGACTATCAGTACTTGTAAAATCATTCACCTTGTCTTTTTTGACAATCACTACATTTTCAGAGGTATAGTAGCTATCAGAAAAATCATAGACTTTCTTACGCTCGTCTGTTACCGAGATTCCTGCAATGGCAATGTCTGCTTTACCACTTTGCACACTAGCGAGGACATTGTCAAAAGACATAACGGAAAATTCAACTTCCACACCAAGTTTTTTCCCGATAGCTTTAGCCAACTCGATGTCTGCTCCAACTAAAGTATCCTTGCCATTGACCAACGATTTAAACTCGAACGGTGCAAATTCAGACTCTGTTGCCACGACAATTTTCTTATTTTCCTTAACCGTTTTTGTGCTCACTCCCTGGCCCCCACTACATGCAACAAGGAAGCACGTGGCGACTAGGGCTGTAAGCGTAAACCAAAATTTCTTCATATATGTGACTCCTTATTTGCTAGAACTCTTAAGTGAAAGAGCGTAGGCATCTTGAACGTAGCTGTCAATTTTACCTTCTTTTTTGAGTTTAGCGATAACCTTATTAACCTTGGCTTTAAGCTCATCACTGCCCTTAGGCATAGCTACAGCGTAGGCATCGTTTGAATCTGATTTTAGAGCAATATCTGACATAGCCAAGTCACTGTTTTGGTCCACATAACCTTGTGCGATAGCCTTTTCTAGTACCACTCCTTCGACTTGACCTGATTTCAACTCATTGATAGCTTCACCAGGTTGTGACAAAGCTACGACATTAGCATCTGATAAATTGGATTTGGCAATTTTTTCTTGGATAGAACCTTTTTGAACAGCTACTGATTTCTTAGCAAAGTCGTTGGTTTGTTTGTAAGTTCCTGTGGCATCTTTTTTGACAACAAGAACCGTTTCAGACTCATAGTAAGTATCCGAGAAGTCGAAAATTTTCTGACGTTCTTTAGTGGCTGAGATACCAGAAATGGCAATATCTGCCTTACCAGATTGGACGCTGGCTAGGACATTGTCAAAGGACATTTCAGAGAATTTGACTTTCACACCAAGCTCATCTGCAATGGCCTTGGCAATTTCGATGTCTGCTCCAACAATAGTATCCTTACCATCTTGGATTGTTTTAAACTCAAAAGGAGCAAAGTGGGGATTAAGAGCGACAGTCAAAGTCCCCTTATCTTTAACTTTATCTAAAGTGTTAGTCGATGAAGAACAAGCCGCTAAAGCTGTCAAAGCAAAGACACCTGCAAGTCCCAATAAAAGTTTTTTCCATGGTTTCATAATCAATCTCTTTTCTATATTTATTAACTATGTAAGTATAATAATGTATTATTATTCATTTGTCAATGGAAAACTAGACTTTTTATTGATTATAATTTTTTTATTTTTATTAATTTTCCGCTAATCTGATCACTCCGAATTTCCTTTATTTTAAGCCATTTTATGTATTTTTAATGATAAAAAAACTATTCATTCGCTTGAATAAATAGTTCATTTTATTACCAAAATTCTCGGATAAAGTCATTTTCGAGTCGCTCCCGATAGAAAAGTTCTGAGAGATTGTCTTCTTCAAAGACACGTAGCAGATTGAGCATGTCGTAAGCTAAATCCATATTAGCTACCTCCTCTCGAGCAACCCAACGAACTTCGCCTTCCTCTGTTGAATGGATTTTTCCTTCAAAATCCGAAGTTCTATAAAGGAATACTAGATAACGCTCATCATCTGTCGTGTAAAAGTGCTTCATACCGACCAATTTAGGATTTTTGATGATCAAGCCAGTTTCTTCCTTGACCTCACGAATAACTGATTCCACCAGCCCCTCGTGGGCTTCAATGTGGCCACCAGGCAGGGCTGCTCCCGACCAGTAATAACGCTTTGGATCGCGGATTTGCATGACAATATTTCCACGGCCATCTTCGATGAGACACATATTAGTTAAAATAGTTGCTTGTGAACGTGACATATATTTCCTTTCTTACTTATAATGCCTAAGTGATGTAACTAGCCTTAATCCATACTCTTCAGCTCTAAAACCATATCACGGATTTGAGCCGCCAACTCGAAGTCAAGCAGTTCTGCCGCTTCGTGCATTTGTTTTTGAAGTTTCTTGATGGCTTCTTGGCGTTCTTTCTTGTTCATAGCACTGTAGTCCACAGTATCCTCTGCCACTTCTGCTTCATTGACTTTGGTAATCGAAATAAGGTCCCGAATTTCTTTCTTAATCGTTTGCGGAGTGATACCGTGTTCCTTGTTATAAGCCATTTGGATTTCACGACGGCGAGCCGTTTCATCCATGGCTTTCTGCATAGACTCCGTAATCTTATCCGCATACATGATAACGTGCCCTTCACTATTTCGGGCAGCACGTCCAATCGTTTGGATAAGCCCACGTTCATTACGAAGAAAGCCTTCCTTATCAGCATCCAAAATAGCAACCAGACTAACCTCGGGAACATCAATCCCCTCACGAAGAAGGTTAATCCCAATAAGAACATCAAAGACACCCAAACGGAGGTCACGGATAATCTCAGTACGTTCCAAAGTCTTTATGTCAGAGTGCATGTATTTGACCTTGACACCCATTTCCTTGAGATAGTCAGTCAAGTCTTCAGCCATCTTCTTAGTCAAAGTGGTTACAAAGACACGCTCGCCTTTTTCAGTTCGGGCATTGATTTCACCAAGGAGGTCATCCATTTGTCCCATAGTTGGACGCACTTCGACTTCTGGATCAAGAAGCCCTGTCGGACGGATGATTTGCTCAACGACAGTCTCAGTTTGCTCCATCTCATAGTCCCCTGGAGTGGCAGACACATAGACAATCTGATGAACATGACTCTCAAATTCTTCACGTCGAAGTGGACGGTTATCAAGCGCTGATGGCAAACGGAAACCGTAATCAACCAACATCTTCTTACGGGCCTGGTCCCCGTTATACATTCCCTTAATCTGACCCATGGTCATGTGACTTTCATCAATCATGATGAGGAAATCTTCTGGGAAGAAATCAAGCAAGGTGAAGGGTGGCTCGCCCTCTTTTCGCCCATCCATGTGGCGTGAGTAGTTTTCGACACCATTAGTGTAGCCCATTTCACGAAGCATTTCAACATCGTATTCAGTCCTCTGGCGGATACGTTGAGCCTCGATGAGCTTACCCTCAGCTTCAAATTGCTTAACCTGGGCTTCCATCTCTTCCATAATATTCTTGATGGCTTCTTCCATATGCTCTTCGTTGGTCATAAAGTGAGTCGCTGGGAAAAGAACAAGGTGCTCAACCTCGCCGAGATTGCGTCCTGTCAAACTTTCAATCTCACAGATGCAGTCAATCTCATCACCGAAAAATTCCACACGAAAGGCGTGTTCATCGCGGCTGGCAGGGAAATCTCGACTACATCACCGCGTACACGGAATTTCCCACGTTGGAAATCAATGTCATTTCGCTCAAACTGGATATCAACCAGGTCATTGAGCAACTTATCTCGAGAAATTTCTTGGCCTGGACGAAGACTAACCGCTGAATCGGCATATTCTTTGGGCGAACCCAAACCGTAAATACAAGAAACGGAAGCCACAACGATAACATCATTACGCTCAAGGAGGGCAGACGTTGCTGAGTGTCGTAGCTTATCAATTTCATCATTTACAGAGCTATCTTTTTCGATATAGGTATCCGATGACGGTACATAGGCCTCTGGCTGATAGAAATCATAGTAGGAAACGAAGTATTCTACAGCATTGTCTGGAAAGAATTCCTTGAACTCACCATAAAGCTGACCTGCCAAAGTTTTATTGTGGGCGATAACCAAGGTTGGTTTATTGACGCGCTGGATGACCTGACTCATGGTATAAGTCTTACCTGTCCCAGTCGCTCCCTTTAGAATTTGAGCCTTCTCACCACCTTCAATATTGTCCACCAAGGCTTCGATGGCCTGAGGTTGATCCCCAGAAGGTTCATATTTAGAAACCAAATGGAATTGGTTGTCTTCTTTTCTATCTATCATTCTTTTTCCTTTCATTTATGTAATCATTCATCTCTTGGTCGGAGAAAAATTCTCCTTCTGCGATAGGAATGTGAATCATTTTTGTCTCAGCAACGTATTTTCTCTTTTTTCGTGTCTGAAAACCAAGTTTTTTATCATATTTCAAGGCTGTTTTACTATCATTGAAAAATGTATAAAACTCTATATCTCTGCCTTTCCCAAGACCTTATATTCCCTAGAAATCACTGATACGTTTTTAGAATATAGTATATAGTCGACGAGTGTTTAGCATCATCCATTGGCGTTGACCAATCCTTCATAACTAAAAGTCAATCTCAGACAGCGGAATCTCAAAGGTTACTCGTCCACATAACCTTCCATAATAAATAAAGGTATCATTGTTAATTTCCAAAAATTTCCCATGACCTTTAAGTCTCACAATACCGTCAACTAAATTAGTCAGAGCATGAAGAAATATTAGTAAAATGAAGAAGTCAACACAGTTATCTACAAAGTTCCCAAAACGATAATCATTTATAAGAAACCAGCAGAATAGACCGGTGGAAGCGACAAGAAATATAAGTCCATAGACAATTTGTACACAAATCATACCTCGCTCAAGTCTAACTCTCATCTCTTCCCCTTTTCCAAACTTTCTTCTATTTTAACACAGAAGTAAAAAGACCGAGTCTTTGAACTCAGCCTTAAAAGTTTTCTTTCTTTAATTGTAATCGAAGAATGATGATACCTACCACCAGAACCACACAGGTAACGATATTCCCTTCTAGACCAAAAGCTCCACCTGACAACCAATCAGGCACACCTGTCCTAGCCTGAAAGTGCAATAAGCTGCCGCCTGCATTCTGTCCACTAACTGACACACCAACTAGATTTCCTTGCGCAAAGTTCCAAGCACCATGAAGAGCCGCTACACCCCAGATATTATCTGTCTTGAGCATGTAAAGAGCCATGAGAACACCTACTAGAACAATACTGATGAGAGACAAGGCTGTAACACCTTGATTTCCCAAGTGTAGCATTGAAAAGAGAGAACTTGAGATAGCAATTCCCAAGGAAAGGTTCAATCTATTAGTCACCGTCTGAAGTAACCAACCACGTGTCACCAGTTCCTCGGTTCCACCTTGGATAAACCAGAAAGGTATTAGAGAAAGTATGTATAGGATGGGTTTTCTGAGAAAAGTCCACCTTTTCACAAATTCTAAACCGCCTAGTAAATAAGTCCCAAGGAAACTAACTAACAAGAGCAAAGATCCAAGTCCCCAACCTTTAAGCAAGTTCAACCAAATATGACCCTTGAAAAATCCAAGTGTACGAATGGGACGTTTTTCAACAACTTTAACCCAGAAAAAGATAGCTAAGGCAGTGAAAGGCAAAAGGCTCCCAACTGAAAAATACAAGGTTTGAAAAACATTTTATAGTAAATCGAATGTATATCCTGGAACTGAATGTTGCCATTTAATACTAAGAATGAAAGAACAATAGCCATTGGAATTCCCACAACAATCCCTGATAGAAATCCACTTATAAGGAAATAACCAAAGGCAATAAAACAGGACAGCATAATCATCAGCCAACTTGGGACTTTATCATATAGGCTAGTATATTTCTCAAGCATACGTTTCTTCATTTTTTTAGCTCCTGTAACAAATCTTACATGTATTCGATTACAGTGTAACTAATTGACACAAGCTTGTCAAATTCTTCTAAAACTCTTCTCATATCTAACGAACTTTGTTACATTTCCTAACATCAAACTCCAAGAAGTTTGATAACAAGACCTTTTTTTGATAGAATAGGAAGGTATTTTATAAAGGAGACTTTTTATAATGAAGAAAAAACTTCTGACACTCTTCTTGAGTGTCATGTCAGTTTTCTTTGTTTTCGGAGCTAAGGCATCTGCCGAGACTATCTCAGTCGTTTCAGATACAGCCTATGCCCCATTTGAATTCAAAGATTCTGATCAGACCTACAAGGGTATCGACGTTGATATCATCAACGAAGTTGCCAAACGTAAAAATTGGGACGTTAACCAAACCTTCCCTGGTTTCGATGCAGCTGTCAATGCTGTTCAATCAGGCCAAGCTGACGCCCTTATGGCCGGTACTACTGTTACCGACGCACGTAAGAAGGTCTTTACTTTCTCAGACACTTATTACGACACCTCAATTGTTATCTACACACGTAGTAGCGATAAAGTCAGCGACTACAAACAATTGAAGGGTAAAACAGTCGGTGTTAAAAACGGTACCGCTTCTCAAACTTGGCTTGATAAAAATGCTAGCAAATATGGTTTCACTGTTAAAACTTTTGACACTAGCGACTTGATGAACAACAGCTTGGATTCTGGTTCTGTTGATGCAGCTATGGACGACACACCAGTTGTTAAATACGCTATTGGTCAAGGAAAAGACTACGCTATCAACATTAAGCCTGAATCTATCGGTAGCTTCGCTTTCGCTGTTAAAAAAGGTGGAAAACACGAAGATCTTATCAAAGATTTCAACGAAGCTCTTAAGGAAATGAAGAATGACGGCACCTACGACAAAATCATGAACAAATGGTTGGGTGACTCATCAAAATCTTCTTCATCAAAACCTTCAGCAGATCTTAAATTGACTGGTGATGCCAACGCAAAAGCCACTCCTGCTAAGGAAACCTACACTATCTCAATGGACTCATCTTTTGCTCCATTCGAATACCAAAATGGTTCAGGTAAATATGTAGGTATCGATGTCGATATCATCAATGCCATTGCTAAAAACCAAGGTTTCAATGTCAAATTGACAAACCCTGGTTTCGATGCATCACTTAATGCTGTACAATCTAGCCAAGCTGATGCCGTATTGGCTGGTATGACCATCACTGATGCTCGTAAACAAATCTTTGACTTCTCAGATCCTTACTACACATCAAACATTCGTTTGGCTGTAGCTAAAGGAAGTAAGGTTAAATCTTACAAGGATCTTAAAGGTAAGACTGTAGGAGCTAAAAATGGTACGTCATCTTACTCATGGTTGGAAGACCATGCTGGTGAATATGGCTTTACTGTTCGTGCTTACGATGAAGCTTCTACTATGTACGACAGCTTGAACTCTGGTTCAATCGATGCTCTTATGGATGATGAAGCCGTTCTTCTATACGCTATCCAACAAGGGCGTAACTTTACAACACCAATTGAAGGTATTGCTACTGGTGAAGTCGGCTTTGCTGTTAAAAAAGGTGCTAATCCTGAGTTGATTGAAATGTTCAACAATGGTTTGGCTGCTATCGTGAAAGATGGTACTTACGATAAGATTATCAATAAATACCTCGATAGCAACAAATCAAAAGAAGGGAAGCTCAAAAAAAGCTACCGATGAAACAACCATCGTAGGCTTGATTAAGAACAACTATAAACAACTTCTCCAAGGTCTTGGAATTACCCTTGGTTTGACCCTTCTTTCATTTGCTATTGCCATGATTATCGGTGTTATCTTCGGTATGATGGCAGTTGCACCAAACAAGACACTCCGCGTGATTTCGCAAGTCTTTCGTTGACGTGGTTCGTGGTATCCCATTGATGATCGTTGCAGCCTTCATCTACTGGGGTATTCCGAACTTGATTGAAAATATCACTGGTCACCAGTCACCAATCAATGACTTTGTGGCAGCGACTATCGCTCTCTCACTTAACGGTGGTGCTTACATTGCTGAAATTGTGCGTGGTGGTATCGAAGCTGTGCCAATTGGTCAAATGGAAGCCAGCCGAAGCTTAGGTGTCCCATACAATACAACAATGCGTAAGGTCATCTTGCCACAGGCTGTTCGCTTGATGTTGCCAAACTTCATCAACCAATTTGTTATCTCATTGAAAGATACGACTATCGTATCAGCTATCGGTTTGGTCGAACTCTTCCAAACTGGTAAAATCATCATTGCTCGTAACTACCAATCATTCCGTATGTATGCGATTTTGGCCATCCTTTACTTGGTCATCATCACATGCTTGACGAAATTGGCTAAACGACTAGAAAAGAGACTTAAATAATGGCTGAATTGAAAATCGATGTGCAGGACTTGCACAAATCATACGGCGACAATGAAGTCCTTAAAGGCATTGACGCCAAATTCTACGAAGGGGACGTTGTATGTATCATCGGCCCTTCAGGTTCAGGTAAATCAACCTTCCTTCGTACTCTTAACCTACTTGAGACAGTGACATCTGGTAAAGTAGTCGTTGATGGCTATGAATTATCAGATCCCTAAAGACAAATCTTGACAAAGCCCGTGAAAAATATCGGGATGGTCTTTCCAACATTTCAACCTCTTCCCACACATGACCGTCCTTGAAAATGTTACATTCGCACCAGTTGAACTTGGACGCATGAACAAGGAGGAAGCTGATAAATTAGCTATGGATCTTCTAGATCGTGTCGGACTTTCTGACAAAGCTGATGCTACACCAGATAGCTTGTCAGGTGGACAAAAACAACGTGTGGCAATTGCACGTGGTTTGGCAATGAATCCTGATATCATGCTCTTTGACGAACCTACTTCTGCCCTTGACCCTGAAATGGTCGGAGATGTTCTTAACGTTATGAAAGAATTGGCAGAGCAAGGTATGACCATGATTATCGTTACTCACGAAATGGGATTTGCCCGTCAGGTAGCCAACCGAGTAATCTTTACTGCGGACGGTGAGTTCCTCGAAGATGGTACGCCAGATCAAATCTTCGATAACCCACAACACCCACGTTTGAAAGAATTCTTGGACAAGGTTCTAAACGCTTAATCATCACAACAGTTACTCTTGCTAGAGTAGCTGTTTTTGATTACCAATTTGGATAAGAAAAAAACAGGGCAAATGCTAGACTTGCTCTGTTTCTTCATTTAATTCAGGGTGTTTTGCTGCTTCTTCCCTTGCCAAAGCGTTCACGCTCAAGACGGAGTTTTCGGTTAGGATTTAAGCGCGTAAAGAGTTCTTCAAGTTTCTTTGGATTCCAAACATCGGCCGCAGAAACAAAGTTTCCATCTTTATCCCTGAAGGATATCGGTTTATCTCCCATTGTAAACCCCTTATTTCAATATTTTTAAATTCGCCGACTTCACATAGTTAGTGAGGTTGCTTGGCAGGCCGCCATAGCGGCTGCCGTACACTATCTTGTGCTTCAGCACTTAGAGAGTCTTTCAACCTCAATCCACAAACTCAAATTCGAAGTTACCGATACGAACGATATCGCCATCCTTAGCACCACGTTCACGGAGCGCTTCATCAACTCCCATACCACGCAATTGACGCGCAAATTTCATGATAGATTCGTCACGTTCCATGTTAGTCATGACAAAAAGTTTTTCAAGTTTTTCACCAGAAAGTACCCATGAAGCATCGTCATCACGGCTAATTTCAAATGGACGTTCATCCTCGTTAAAGCCGTAGTAAACTTCTTCTTGTTCCATATCGTCTTCGCTATAGAGCAAGAATTCATCTGTCTCATCAAGCAACTCTGCAGTAGCTTCCAAGAGATTTTCCAAACCTTGGTGAGCCAAACTTGAAATTGGGAAAATTTGTGGCAACTCATCAAACTCATCATAATTAGCAGCCAATTTTTCCTTAAACTCTTTTAAGTTTTCTTCAGCCTCAGGCATATCCATCTTATTAGCAACAATAATTTGTGGACGTTCCATCAAGCGCAAGTTGTAAGTTTCCAACTCTTTATTGATTTGAAGATAATCCTCGTAAGGATCACGCCCCTCACTTGCTGACATATCAATAACATGAAGGATAACACGTGTACGCTCGATGTGGCGGAGGAACTGTGTTCCCAAACCAACCCCCTGGCTAGCACCTTCAATCAATCCTGGAAGGTCGGCCATGGCAAAGCTCTCTCCTGACTTTGTACGGACCATTCCCAAGTTAGGAACAATTGTCGTAAAGTGGTAGGCACCAATCTTTGGTTTTGCTGCCGTTACCACACTGAGAATCGTTGATTTACCAACAGATGGGAAACCAACCAAACCAACATCAGCCAAAATCTTCAATTCCAATTGAAGTTCACGCTCTTCACCTGGTTCACCATTTTCAGCGATTTCAGGGGCAGGATTACGAGGTGTCGCAAAACGGATATTTCCACGTCCACCACGTCCACCGTGAGCAACGATAAACTCTTGGCCATCCTCGACCATGTCAGTAATAACCTTACCTGTTTCAGCGTCACGTACTGTCGTACCAGGCGGGATGCTAACGATAAGGTCCTCAGCTCCCTCGACCATGCATACCCTTGGTCATCCCTTTTTCACCATTTTTAGCTTTGAACTTCCGGTTATAACGGAAATCCATAAGGGTGCGCAAGCCTTCGTCAACCTTGAAAATGACTGAGCCACCCTTACCACCGTCACCGCCCCAAGGACCGCCATTTGGCACATATTTTTCACGACGGAAGGCAACCATCCCATCGCCACCACGACCAGCTTTGACACTGATCTTGGCTGTATCTAAAAACATACTCATTTATATTCTCTCTTTCTGATTTGTATGCCGTGTTCTAATTCAATCTCAGACCAAAGAATTTCCGACATACACAAAAAAACGCTTGATAGCGTCTTAAAGGACAGATGCGACTGCTTGGAAAATCAATGCCCCAACTGTTACTAATAGCATAATCAAAACGACTAATACTGTTAGACGTTCAAAAAATGATTTCTTACGTGGTCCGTTATCTCCAAATGCCACTTGAATTTACCTCGTTTTTTCTTCTAGAATAACACAATAATAGTAACAAAAATCTACCTATTTCGCAACTCTTAGACTAGCTTTAAGTCAAAGGAATTCCAAAAAACCGTTAAAGCTTCCAACTCCTCCTCGGTCAAACGTCGCCAAGCACCAAAGTCTAAATCATCTGGCAGGCTTAAAGGCCCCATGCTCAGACGTTGTAACTCTGTCACTTCCTTACCACAAGCAGCTACCATACGCTTAACCTGATGGAATTTCCCCTCAGCAATGGTAATCTGAACTAGACTAGTTCCAGTAGCCCTATCCACTGAAACAATCTCTAGTTTAGCTGGTTGGCAAGTATGATCTTTGAGTTCAATTCCTTTTTCAAAAAAGCTAGAATATCCTCCTGATCCATGATACCATCAACCTTAGCCTGATAAATCTTGTCAACATGCTTCTTGGGTGATAGCATAGCGTGGGCTAAGTCTCCATTATTGGTCAATAGAAGGAGACCATGAGTATCAATATCCAAGCGACCAACTGGAAAAACCTGCTTATGTCTTGCTGTGTCATCCAGTAAATCGAGCACAGTCTTATGACGAGCATCCTCCGTTGCCGAGATAACACCCTGAGGCTTATTTAAGAGATAGTAAACAAAAGGTCTCGTGTGTTAACTACCTGACCTTGAAAAAGCAATCTGGTCTTTGATTCTCATCAATCTGAGTCTTAGGGTGATGTCTCCACCTGACCCATTTACAGTCACTTGCTTCTTTTTCAGAAAGTTCTTGACTTGACTACGACTCCCGACACCACAGTCCACCAAAAACTTGTCCAAACGCATCTACACTTCCTCCTTTATTGGAATCCAAATTTCCATTTCATAATCTTCAGCCTGACGATTCCCTGATGGATAAACCTCTACAGTAGGGCTGATCAATCATTTCAAAATGGTTTCTTAGCATAGTGAAAACTCTCCCAAACAGCTGCCGTCTGCAGGCCCTCTAAGTTTAAAATACGCACAAGTAGCTGGCGCTAGAGCAATCATTTCCATACTATCATCCTCACCAGCCAAGGCTGTTACATAACTCTTTCGACTCCCATTAATGATCCGAATACCATAGGTTGGAACAGCCAAATCATCTTACTCTGCCAAAAAAAGTAGCCAGAGAAAATCTGTTGGCTTACCTAGTTCCTCACCATTAAAAGCCATCCCTGAAAAACTCAAAAATCTTTTCAAACAACCCTCACATCATGACGAACGGTTACCAAATATAGCTTTTGAATCACTTTTTTAAGCTTTTGTCAACTCAACTGGAACCTCATCAGCCAGGATATAGGAAATCTTTTTCACAAATGCTTCTTTTTCAGTATTTCCAGAGCCTATAGGAACCAATACCCAATCTTCACAAAGGTAGATGAAATGCTTGACTCCCTCATTGAATGAGACATTAACGAAACGATAAAGAGAGCCAGTTAAATCAATAACCACCATCTCCAGTCCAGTCGCTTGAAACAGGAGTTCTTGGTCCCCTAAGTCGTACCTTCATAGTCAGGCTTTCAGCATCTATAGAAAAACCATTATCCAAATCCATTACAGACTGAAAAAGACCTGGTGTAAGCTAGAAAAATTTCAGACGGCATGCTAAGGACACATCATATCATAATCGTCAAGAGGCACAGGAAGAGACCGTTCCTGCTGATCAGAGGCACAAGAATATTCCTGAACACTCAAATGGTCTGGTGTCAGGTAGTCATTTACAAAGACTGCAAAGTCATCCACAGTTTGAAAAATCTGACATAAGATCCCTTCTCTACTCCGAAATCGAGCCCGTCACATACATGGTAAAGGTCGCTCTAGTAAGAATTTTTTCCTCCTGATTAGTAATGAGGACTTCTACCACCTTAGTCGTTTTACCATTATGCACACAAAGGCCTTCAATCTTGAGTTGGTCAGACAAATGGCCTGCCTTTAAATAATTGATATTGGACTGAAGAGTCACAGCGTAGTCCCCTGTTGAAAGTGCCACAAGTCCTGCCACCTGATCACAGAGCGTAAATAAATAACCTCCATGAGCATTACCAAAATAATTCAAGGACTTCTCGACGACCTCAGTTGTGACAATCACATGTCCAGTTTCAAATAGTTCTTCTTGAAAATTCTCAAACACACGGATTTCATGTAGTTTGTCTTGCATAGCAAGCCCTCCTATCAATACCCATTCCACCACAAGTGAAACAGGTTCTCTATAGCTACTAGTATAACACGAATTTCTCGACGGATAACAAGCTTATTTGACTAAGCTGATATCAACATCTATATCCGCTTCTTCATAGCTAGAGTCAATCCATATATCCAAAGAGTTCCACAGACACTCCGTAACCCTCTGAAAGTGAATGATAGCGTTTATCAACTTTAATCGTCGTTTGATACATAATAAACCTACATTTGTTTTCTTTTATTATAACAAAGAGAAGCCTAACAACCGAACTGAACGTTTTAAAATATCTATCATAACCCTTAAGGAATCCTCTTATTTTTCAACAGATTAGTCTTATACAACACCTATATTACCAAGAGTTTACAGTTAGGTAAAAATAGAAGCGCTTTTAAGTTTGATGAGTTTTCATTAAATTAAATTTACTAATAAAAAAGAGAGATTATTATGAAAGTATTTTCTAAATTAACTTTAGCATCTGTCTCAGTTCTCGCCTTGTTAACCCTAGCAGCATGTGGTAACTCCAAAAACAAAACTGACTCCTCTTCTTCTACCGACTCAAGTGCCTCAGTTAAAGTCAACAAAGACGGTTCGGCTGAATTGAACAGCGAAAACGGTAATTCAGCCAAAACAAATGGCTCAAACGGAACTGTCTCAGTTGGTAACTAATATAAGATAGGCTAGCTATTCTGCTAATCTTTTTAGATTCAGATTGATGAAAGCGCTATCTAAAGGTGCTATAATAGGTATGGAAATCCATAATCAGGGGGTGAGACAATGAGACATAAAATTATCTTGGGATGTTTGGCTGCAGCTGCCTGCGAGATCCTTTTTGGGCTCAGTTTTATCTTTACCAAATCGATTACAGCACAGGTCAGTGGCCTTGCTTTAATCTCTTGGCGTTTTGTCACAGCCTTCTTCTTTGTCAACCTTTATCTTCTCGTAAGAAGACGTAGGGTAGTCATAAATGGCAGAAATCTCAGACCTCTGACACGTATTGCCATCCTTAATCCTATTATCTATTTTATCTGCGAAACGATTGGAATTCGTATGACTACTGCCTCTGAAAGTGGAGCAGTCCTCGCTTGCATTCCGGTCGTCGCACTTATCATGTCTAGTCTTATTTTGAAAGAATGGCCAAGTCGTTGGCAAGTGCTAGGTGTCACTACAACCCTCATCGGTATCATCATTGCCGTATTCGCTGCGGGTGGCTCCACCAACTTCTCACTTGTCGGCTACTTCATTTTAGGTTTAGCTGTTGTCTCCTATGCCCTTTATTGCGTTGACGTTGAAAAAGCCAGTCAATTCACTAGCTTTGAGATCACCTATTTTATGTTAGCCAGTGGTTGCCTTACATTTGGACTCTTTGCACTAAGCCATAGCTTTCTAGCAGGTAACTTGAAAGAGCTCTTAACGCTCCCTTGGAGTAATCCAAAGTTCGCCATAACCATCCTGTACCAAGGATTGGGCTGTAGTGTTATAGGGTATATCCTTTCAAATTTTGCTATCGCAAATATCGGAGTTAACCGAACCGCTTCTTTCATCGGTATTTCGACAATTATCTCAATTCTAGCTGCTGTAGTCTTCCTTGGGGAGCCCTTTCTCACAGTTACAAATTTTAGCGGGAATCTTGGTAGTCTTTGGAGTCTATGTGGCTAATAAAAATTAAAACTCTCGGAAATTTATCTTCCAAGTGTTTTTTTTGCTGTCAATCAAGTTCCGTCTAAATGAAAACCACAAGCTCTTCCTCATTAGGAATACTACTTACCGCCGTCGGCACAGGTAAGTTCCTTGTCTCCATAATTAGTGATAATATGAGCCAAAAAAACTGACGATTTCGTCATAACATCAAACAAAGAAGCTACCTGAATAATCCGACCAAAATTGGGAAAACTCATCCTGTAAGCTTCCTCAAACATGTAAAAAATAGCTGGATATTCGTATAACATGTCCCTTCTCCCATTTCAATACTAGACTCCTCTATGATAAGATGAGTTCTAAGAGATGTCAACCGAAAATTGTGATAACAAAAGTTTTGAAACCATTCGAAACAATACAGCGAGTTAAAATAAGGCTTAGTCCGTATACAACTTGAAAAAAGTGGCACCGATTCGGTGCTTTTTTGACGTACAGTGGCTCTATAATTTCTGTAGTGGGTAAAACCACTGTAGAGATTATAGAGCTTTTTAAGTGTACACAAAAAGTCCCATAAGAACTATAATGAAAAGCAACCAAACCATCATTAGGAAGAACTTATGAGACTTATTAAGAATACCACAGAATTAATCGGAATTAAAGACCAAAATATCAAGATTTCACTTGTTTTTGAAACTGACACTCATATCGAGATTCAAGCAAAACTTGATTACCCTGCACCATCATGTCCTCACTGCCATGGAAAGATGATCAAATATGACTTTCAAAAAGCCTTCTAAAATCCCTCTTCTCGAGCAAGCTGGAACTCCAACTCTACTACGTCTGAAAAAACGTCGTTTCCAGTGCAAAAGTTGTAGGAGAGTAACGGTGGCTGAGACATCTATCGTTGAGAAAAACTGCCAAATCTCTAATCTGGTCCGACAAAAGGTTACACAACTCCTAACTGAGAAGGTATCACTAACGGATATTGCCAGAAGACTTTGTGTGTCGACGTCCACTGTCTATCGTAAGCTTGACCAGTTCACTTTCAAGAAACATTTTGACAAACTCCCAAGGGTTATGTCCTGGGATGAGTTTGGGTTCAAGAAAGGGGAATTGGCTTTTATCGCTCAAAACTATGAGACCAACGAGCTCATAACCATCCTTGATAATCGTCGCCAAACTACTATACGAAACTACTTTTTGAAGTATCCATTAAAAGCTCGCCAACAGGTGCAGTTTATCACAATGGATATGTCAGGAGCCTATATCCCACTAGCTCGCAGACTTTTTCCAAACGCCGAAATCATTATTGATCGTTTCCACATCATCCAGCACCTTGGTCGAGCTTTTTAAAGACAAGAATTGCCATTATGAACCAGTTCGATAAGAAGTCACTACCCTATCGAGCTTTGAAAAATCACTGGCGACTCTTCCAAAAGGACAGCCGTAAACTATCTCTCAACTCTTTTTATTCAAAGACTTTCCGCCAAACTTTAGCACCACATGAAGTCCTTGAGAAGACACTAGGCTTTTCAAAAGAGCTTACTGACTACTATACACTTTATCAGCTTTTGCTTTTTCACTTTCAGGAGAAGAGAGTAGATGAGTTTTTTGAGCTCATAGAGGAGACTATAAACAAAGTCAATCATTACTTCAAAACTGTCTTTAGGACTTTTCTTAAACACAAGCAATACATCCAAAATGCACTAGAAACAGACTATTCAAACGCAAAACTGGAAGCTACCAACAAGTTGATTAAAGACATCAAACGGTTGGGCTTCGGTTTTAGAAACTTCATCAACTTTAAGAAACGTGTCTTCATCACTCTGAACATACAAAAAGAGAAAACCTATCAGGTTCTCTCTAGATGTTAGCTTTTCTTCAACCCACTACAGTTGACAAAGAGCCCAAAAAGTCCATTGGAATGGTCCAACGGACTCTTTTTATATCTACTTTTGTCTTAACCTCATCCAAAATCTGAATCACCTTATATAAATTTGGTTCTGTGATTTGATAAGGAGCTTGTTCACGGACAATTGGTTTGGCACAAAAGGCGATGCCTATGCCGGCTGTCTTAATCATAGGCAAATCATTGGCTCCATCACCCATAGCAACGGTTTGAGAGAGTTTAAGACCATTTTCTGCTGCCCAATCTTTAAGTTTGGCTACCTTGACATCTTTGGTAACAATCTCACCATAAATCTTACCAGTTAAGAGACCATCGACCACCTCAAGGTGATTAGCCTTCACATAATCAATACCTGCTTCTTTTGCCAGTCTATCAACTGTCTCATGGAAACCACCAGAAACTAAACCTACCTTGAAGCCACGTGAGTGAAGTTCATCCACAAGTTCCTTGGCTCCCTTGTTGAAATGAATGCGGGCATAGACCTTCTCAAATATGCTGTCAGGTAATCCCTTAAGGGTTGCCACACGCTCATTCAGAGCCTGTCTGAAATCTAATTCTCCACGCATGGCCCGCTCTGTGATTTCAGCGACCTCTCGACCAACACCAGCCTCTTCCCCCAATAAATCAATTACTTCTTCTTGGACCAGAGTTGAGTCTACATCCATAACTAATAAGCCTTTTACTTCTGACATAATTACCTCTATTCTTTAATACCTATATAACTTTTATTAGGCTTTTCATTAACCTAAAAAGAGATAAGTTTCTTCAAAAAAATCCTGGACCGAGGCCCAGAATCTCTCTTCTACATACGAATTTGTTCGCGTGTTTTTTCGTAAGACGATACAAAACGATCTGTTACACCTGGTTCTACTGTTTCCAAGGCGTAAGAGATTTCTTCCAAAGATGCATCGTAGTCGTGGTCGACTTCGAACAACTTAAGTGCATGCTCAAAGCTACTTTGAACAGCAGGTTCGAAAGAGCGGTAACGGTTTGAGTACTGCAAGAGTTGTTCAGTCAAAGTTGCATTTTGAACAACCAAATAAGCAGTCTCTTCCAAATGTTCAATAGCATTTTTTGACGTTTCAGTCAAACGCATTACTGCATCAATATTAATACGTCCACGGCTGAGCTCATCCATGAGAGCCTCGATTTGTGCACTTGTTGAGAAAAATACACTCAAGAAGGATTGAGGAATACCTGGAAGATTACGTTTTTCCATGTAACGCTTGATAACATGCAATTTATTAACATAAACATCAAGCTCGTCACGCGCCTTAGCTTCATTTTTCGCGATAGCTCGAAGATTTTCAAAAACCTCAACCTGTCCATTTTCAACAGCAGACAAGGTATTGAGACTCTTTTCGAAGATTTTTTCAAGTTCTGAGAAAGGTTTCACCTGATTATCAAAGTTTTCAAGGGTTGGAAGAACTGCTGTTTCAACACTCGAAATATCTGAAGCAAAGCTACGTACATCTGCTGCATAAGTTTCATCGAAAATGTAAGTCAACATGAGACGCTCAAGCTCTTCTTGAAGTTTCTTGTTGTTTTCTTTAGCATGCTTGAGATAATCTGGCAAATTTTCTTTTGACGCATAACAACCTTGTATGATGCAATTTCACGTTCAAAAATGCTATACAAGTTGTCAATCTTTTCTTGAATATCAGCATTTTCTTCTTCCGCACGATCCAGATCAAGAGAAACCAACTCACTTGAGTTTGAACGGATAGCTTCACGAATTTCCTGAAAGCGACGTTCGATATTTTTCTCAGGGAAGTGGTAATTTTGCTCAATCAACTTGCGGTAGCCAGATTCCAAATCATCCAACTGATCTGGGAAAATCATCTTCCAACTTAGCTACAATGGCTGGAATCTTCTCTGAAATTTGACCCAAAGCAATGGTGTGCTCCTCTGCACGATCCAAAATGCTTGATGCCTCAACAGGGTCACCTGATGAATTAAGAGTCACGAATTCAGCAAACTCAGATTCAATGTTTTTAAGCTGTTTGTTGATTTCACCCATAGTAGAGCCAAAATTATCAGAGTTTTCTTCAATAGAATTTTGCAACTCTTCGTACAAGTCAAGTGCATGTTTAACACGAGCACTATTCTTTTCTTCTTGTTCTTTCAAGGTTGAGAGCGCCTCACGAATAGACTTAATGTCTTCTTCCACAAGATCTAACTGACTCTCAATATTATTGATCTCACCACTAGCTTTAAAGAAATGGAAGGTATCATTCATGTTTTCAGCTTCGAAAATATGATTTTCAATATCTGCAAATGAATTTGTCGAAATATCTATCCATTTCTGATTCCATTCACGGAAAGTTGTTTGACTTTGTCCAATCAAGTGAAGCTTTTTAACTTCTTCAATTTCTTCATTAATTGGCAAGTCAAACAATTTTTGCTTGCGTTCTTCAAGCTGTGCAATCCGCGAATCATTTCGTTTTCTAATAAGAATACCGACTAAGTAAGCGACAATTACAAGTATAACTGCCACTACAATCAGTAAAACAATTCCGCTAGACATAGTTTCTCCTTAATCGTCTATTATGTTCATAAATGTAGAATAACATTACGATTATAACATAGTTATCCTAGCATTGCACCTTTTCTAAAAGAATATTAGATATCCAGAGTACTGTAAACGGCATTTTCTTCGATAAATTCGCGGCGAGGTTCAACCTTGTCTCCCATCAACATATCGAAAATCTTATCGGCCTCTGCAGCATCATCCACAGAAACACGTGCCATCAAACGATTTTCAGGGTCCATCGTTGTTTCCCAAAGTTGGTGGTCATCCATTTCACCTAGACCTTTATAACGTTGAACTGTAGGTTTTGAACGTCCCACACTGTAATTTTCAAGAGCTACACGCAATTTTTCTTCTTGATTTGCACCTGGTTGGATGTATTCTTTAATTTCAGAACCAACCTTAACACCATAAATTGGCGGTTGTGCAATGTAGACATAGCCTGCTTCCAAGACTGGACGCATAAAGCGGTAAATCAAGGTCAAGAGTAAGGTACGAATGTGAGCTCCATCGACATCGGCATCAGTCATGATAACCAACTTGTGATAGCGGGCCTTGCTGACATCAAATTCTGATCCAAAACCAGTTCCCATAGCTGTGAAGAGAGAACGAATCTCTTCGTTGGCTAGAATCTTATCCATGCTAGCCTTCTCAACGTTCAAAATTTTACCACGAATTGGCAAGATAGCTTGGAATTCACGATTACGACCTGATTTGGCAGAACCACCGGCTGAGTCCCCCTCGACAATGAAGAGCTCATTCATTTCGGCATTGTTTGACGAACAATCTGCTAACTTCCCTGGAAGGTTTGAAATTTCAAGACCTGACTTCTTACGTGTCACTTCACGAGCACGCTTAGCGGCGATACGGGCCTTAGAAGCCAGAATTCCTTTTTCAACAATCTTTTTAGCAATAGCAGGATTTTCCAGGAGAAAGCGACTTAAGGCTTCACTGAAGAGACGATTAGTAATCTTAACCACTTCTGAGTTTCCAAGTTTGGTCTTGGTTTGCCCTTCAAACTGTGGGTTTGGATGCTTGACAGAGATGATAGCAGTCAAACCTTCACGAACATCATCACCAGTCAAATTATCATCTTTTTCTTTGAGAATCTTATTCTGACGTGCATAATCATTGATAACACGAGTAAGAGCCGTACGGAAACCTTGTTCATGAGTACCACCTTCATGAGTGTGGATGTTATTAGCAAAACTCATCACCGTTTCATGGTAGCCGGTCGTATACTGCATAGCAACTTCGACTGAAATGCCATCCATCTCACCATCTGTGTAGATAGGATCGTCAAAGATAACGTCTTTGTTTTCATTGATGTACTTCACATAAGATGTGATTCCACCCTCATAGTGATAATGTTTCTCTTGTTCAAGACCTTCACGCTTATCTGTAATAGAGATACGTAGACCCTTGTTCAGAAAGGCTAATTCTTGGATACGTTTAGCTAACTTTCCAAAATCAAACTCGGTTGTCTCTTGGAAAATCTCTGGGTCTGGCGTAAAGTGAACAGTCGTACCATGTTTCTCTGTTTCACCAATTACTGCCAAATCTGCTACCACTACCCCACGTTTATACTCTTGGAAGTGAGATATGACCGTTTTTATAAACCTTAACATCAAGCTGAGTTGAGAGGGCATTAACGACCGAAGAACCAACCCCGTGCAAACCACCAGAGACCTTATAACCGCCTCCGCCGAATTTACCACCAGCATGAAGAACTGTAAAGACTGTCTCAACAGCAGGACGGCCTGTTTTTTCTTGAATATCGACTGGGATACCACGACCATCGTCAACAACCGTGATAGAATTATCCGGTTCAATAAAAACTTTGATATGTGTGGCGAATCCTGCTAAGGCCTCATCGATTGAGTTATCGACAATCTCCCATACCAAGTGATGCAAGCCTTCTTTTGAGGTCGATCCAATATACATTCCTGAGCGCATACGTACCGCTTCAAGTCCCTCTAAGACCTGAATCTGGCTGGCATCATATTCTTGCGCTTTTTCTTCAAGATTTTTTAATTCATCAGTCATCTATGTCACAATCTCCAATAATGATTTATGGCCATCAACAAACAAGGTATCCAAACCCGCTGCTCCTCCAGCCTCTATGTCTATCTGGCGGTCACCAATGACCAAGCCATGTTTAATATCGTATTTTTTAATTAAATAAAGGAAACTATCTGGACTAGGTTTTCTAGCAAAACCATTTTCAGAAGTTACAACCTCTGTAAAATAATGAGCAATCTCTGCTCTCTCAAGGATATCTAGCACCAAATGATTACGGTGGCTAACCAAGAAATTACGTCCGCCCCCAGCCACAATCTTAGCAAGGACATCCTTAGCACCTTCAAAAAGCACAGGTTCTTGTAAATGTTTGGCTTCCTCTTGCTGATATAGGGTTCGAAAATCAGTTATATCAGGCGCAAACATGGCAATGGCAGTACTGGTTGACACCTTAAGGGCATCATAGACTGCTTGAAATTCTGCTGTACGCTCAAATTGTTCTAAAGTTGCTAGAAAGGCTTGGCTTGATACCTGGTAATTATCCAACAAGGTACCACCTAAATCCCAGATATAATCTCCATAATTCATAATCTTAATTATAGCATAAAAGGTCAGATTTTGCTTGTTTTTCATAGCTAAAAAGGCTTGGAAAACCTATCCAAACCTTAATTTTTTATCTCAGAATTAAACTAGCCACAATAGGACTAATAAAGACATATAAAATCCCTGTTACAGCGATTGAGAGACCACCCATGGCACCTGCAACCTGACCATATCTGAAGGCAGTTCCAGTACCAACGGCATGCCCAGTTCCTCCTAGGGAAAGACCAATAGCGACTGGATCTTTAATACCAATCATCTTTAAAAAGACAGGACCTAAAACTGAGGTTAAAATACCCGTAATAACAACTACAACCAGAGTAACTGTCGTAATCCCCTGCATTTTTTCCGAAATTCCTACAGCCATGGCAGTCGTCACAGACTTAGGAAAGAGTGAGATAGCAAGGAAATAATCCATACCAAAAAGCTTAGCAATCAAAGCGGTATAAGTAGTGTTAAGAACACAGGCAACTGTTGACCCAATCAAGATACTCTTATAATGATGACGCATGAGGTGTAGATTTTTATAAAAAGGAACTGCTAGCGCGACGGTTGAAGGAATAATCAAACTGTTAAGATAAGAACCACCTACATAGTAATCCTTGTAGGAAATACCTGTATAGTGCAAAATGACGATAATCAAGGCAGTCGATACAAGAAGAGGCGTTGTCAAAGGATTAGGAAAACGGCGATAAATCAAAAGTCCTATTGTGTAAGCTAGTACAGAAAGTGTTAGCCCAAACAAAGGTGTGTTAAAAAAATTAGCCACGATTAACCTCCTCATAATCGCCTTCAAAGTGTTTTTTGATAAAGACGACAACTACTGCAATCACTACAATATTAAGAACCAAGGCTCCCATAATAATCAAAATAATAGGGACAATATTCGCTGAAATAGCATTCCATCGTTCCATAATACCGACACCTGCTGGCAAAAATAGAATAGTCATATTGGCAATTAAAACTCTGCTACTGCATGAATATGACGTAGACGAATCCACTTAAGCTGAAGAGCAATCAGAAGCAAGAATAGGCCAATAATGCTTCCAGGACTAGGTAATTTGAAGAATGTTGACAGAGCTTCGCCAATCACGGCAAACAAACAAATCAACATGAATTGAACGTAGTATTTCACGAGTTGCCTCCTAGGTTTAATCACCTATTAGTCTACTCCTTTTTTTGAATTTCAAGAGTTTTCAGTAAATACTTTTGAAAAATTGAGAGGCATAAATCAGCCTCTTTGAATATAAAAAAATCCAACCCTGAGGCTGGATTCATTCACAGATGCCACCACCGAGAATTGAACTCGGAACGGAGCATTACCATTGCTCTATTATACCATTTAACTATAGCGGCAACTGTTTTTATCTTATCATATTTCCATTTACTGTGGCAAGATTTTTTGCTTATTATTTATAAATTTAAGTCTTGGTAAGGGGTACGGTAGCCAATCTGCAAAACCTTACCATCCTTAATCAAGATAGGACGTTTTATCAACATCCCATCTGAGGCCAAGAGATCAATAGCTTCATCAAGAGACAATGTTGGTAGCTTATCTTTTAAACCTAAAGAACGGTAGGATTGTCCACTCGTATTAAAGAATTTCTTGAGTTCTAAATCTGACCCCGCCAAAAGCTCTTTTAAAAATTGAGCCGAAGGTGGGTTTTCCTTAATATTAATAGATTCAAAATCTAAACCTAATTGATTGAGTTCCGCCTTTGCCTTACGACAAGTGCTGCATTTTGGATATTCATAAAAAGTGTACATGTTTTTCTCCTTTTCTCTAGCATAAGCTATCTATTTAAGGCTTGTCAAACCTAAGGCCTTCCAAACGAAGTAAGAAACGCTTGGCATACTCTCCTGCCACATAATTTCCTAAGTGACCACTACTGGGCAAAACACGATGACAAGGGATAAGAATCAGCCAAGGATTCTTACCAACAGCAGTTCCTACAGCCTGTGCTGATTGACATGAGATTTCCTTACCAATCTGACCATAAGGGTCTGATTTGACCCCATAGGAATATCTCTTAAAGCTGACCAAACTCTTTTGTTGAAAAAGCAGTCCCTCTATCAGCTAGAGGAGATCGATCTGGACTTGGATTTGTCACCTTTAAAATAGGCATCCAACCACTTCTTGGTCACTTCTAAAATAGGATTTGAGGTGTCCGCTAACTCCTCTTCCTTAAAACCAGACTGAAAATGATTTTGTCCTTCTAACCATATACCATAGAGGACTTCCTCACCAGCCACCAAGGACAGGCGACCAATAGGGGATACATAATACTGACGATAATACATAAGTTCATTATAACAAAAAAAGACAGGAAAACCTTGTTCCTGTCAGCTTATTTCTGATTTATTTACCTTTAATCAAACGTACTCGTACGATATTATCGCTGGCCTCAAACTTAGCGACCAATTCATCAATCTTAGACTTGTCTGTCTCATCAAGGTCAAGAAGGGTATAAGCATACTCTCTCCCTTTGAACGGTTAATGATATTATCAATATTGATATTAAAATCAGAGACTGCTGTTGAAATACGGGCCACAATGTTAGGCACGTTTTTATTAATCAAAGTGATACGATATGGAGCACTCAAAACCTGTTGTACACGTGGGAAGTTAACAGAATTGACAATTTCACCTGTTTCCATGAAGCGACGGATGGTTTGACCAGCCATAATAGCACAGTTAAGCTCTGCTTCACCCGTTGAACCACCAACGTGTGGGAAGACTGTCACATTAGGCTTGTTAAGCAGTTCTTCTGTCCCAAAGTCAGTGATATAACGTTTTACTACACCTGTTTCCAAAGCATCAAAGAGTGCATCATTCTCTACCAATTCTGCACGGGCAAAGTTGATGATTGTTGTTCCTTTTTGCATAAGGCTAAAGGCATCTGCATTGAAAGTACCTTTTGTATCAGGTGTCAATGGAACGTGAACAGTGATATAATCACAGTTTTCAAAGATTTCTTTGAGATCAGAAACACGTTTAACGTGGTGAGAAATATTCCAAGCTGCTTCAATAGAAACATATGGGTCATAGCCATAGACCTTCATCCCCAAACGGTAGGCATCGTTAGCAATACGCGCACCAATGGCACCTAGGCCGATAACACCCAGTGTCTTACCAGCAATCTCGCTACCCGCAAACTGCTTCTTACCTGCTTCGATTTGTTTAGGCACATCGTCACCGCTAAGTTTGTTAACCCAAGCATTGGCCGCAATATAATCACGTGCTGAAAGCAAGATAGAAGCTAAGACAGCTTCTTTAACTGCATTAGCATTAGCTCCTGGAGTATTAAAGACAACAATTCCTTTTTCAGTTGCTTCATCCACTGGGATATTATTAGTCCCAGCACCGGCACGCGCAATAGCTTTCAAATTTTCAGGGAAAACTGTATCATGGAGATTTTGACTACGAATAATGTAAGCATCCGGATTTTCCGCTAAATCACCATCAATTTGAAAATGATTTCCAAGTTCCTTCAAACCAATTTGGTTAATATTATTATATGTTTTTACGCTAAATACCATAATTTTATTCCTCTTAAATTAATGAATCCCGTGGTGAGTAGCTTCATCAACTTCTTGATAAAAAGCCTTCTCCCTCTTGGTTTTGATTTTCTGATAGGCAAGTCGTTCACCATCAATAGGAACCTTACCACAATAGACATAGCCAAGTTTCTCCAAAATATGCTGCATGACAAGATTCTTTTCATGCGTGTCGCAACGAAAATCATGAGCATCAGTTCCCTCAATAAGACCTTGAATAAAGGTTTGAGTGATTTTCTGACCCGTAAATTCTCTTAAAACAGCAATTCGATGAAAGGTAGCATAGCGCTTATTATGATGCTTCCAATCTCCGTCATAGATTTTTTCGTAAGCAGGGTCTCCATCAGTAACCACCGCAGCATAAGAAACAATTTGACCGTCAATGATACCGACATAGGCCTGCCCTTTAAGAACATCATCAAAGATGGTTTCTTCAGTAGGATAACCATCAGCCCCTTGCCATTGGGAACTACCAGCTTCCGCTAAAGCAGTTCTAGCACTCTCAATAACCGTCATGATGGACTCAATCTCATTTGGAAAGGCTTGTCTAATTTTCATCTTTTTACCTGATTATTTATTTTCAACTTCAAATTTTTTCATAAAGTCAATCAAATCAAGCACACCTTGACGCGGGAAGGCGTTATAAACACTGGCACGCATACCACCCACTGAACGGTGTCCTTTGATATTCTTGAAACCAAGAGCATCTGCTTCTGCTACAAATTTGGCATCCAAGTCTTTACTTGGTGTAACAAATGGAATGTTGCAGACAGAACGATCCTTGGCATCTTTAACAGGATTGGTGTAGAAATCAGATGATTCGATATAGTCATAAAGAAGACCTGATTTTTCGCGTTGAATTTCAGCCATCTTATCTACGCCACCAATTTCATTTTTAACCCAGTCAAAGACGAGTTTTGAAATATAGATGTTGAAACATGGTGGTGTATTGTAAAGTGATCCTGCTTCAGCTTGAATACGATAATCCAACATAGCAGACAATTGTGGTTGGTCGTTAAGGAAGTCTTCACGGACGATAACCACTGTTACACCAGCAGGCCCAATATTTTTCTGAGCACCAGCATAGATAAGAGCAAAATCCTCAACATTATAGCGAGCTGCCAAGATATTTGAAGACATATCTGCTACAATTGGCACACCATTAGTATCAGGCAGATCATAGATAGATGTTCCCTCAATTGTATTATTGGTAGTCAAGTGAACATAAGCGGCTTCTGGATCAATCGTTGAAGGATCAAAACTTGGAATATGATCGTAAACAGTATCCTCAGATGACGCCAAAAGAATTGGTTCAAAAGGAATAGTTTTTGAAAGTTTAACAGCTTCTGTATAAGCTTTTTTACCCCATGACCCTCCCACAAGGTAGTAAGCTTTCTTACCTTGAGCAAGGTTCAGTGGAACCATTGTGAATTGCGTTGAAGCGCCCCCTTGCAAGAAAATAACCTTATAGTTATCAGGAATGGCCATAGCTCGCGAAGTGTCGCTTCCGCATCTTTAACGATTTTGTCAAATTCTGGAGAACGGTGGGACATTTCTAGCACGGACATACCGGAATCTTGATAGTTAAGCAATTCAGCTTGTGCTTTTTCGAGCACAGGTTTTGGTAATGTAGCAGGTCCTGCTGAGAAATTATAAATTGTCATAAAGACACCTCCAAAATTTTAATGGTCCCATTATAGCGAATTTTCTGAATATTGTAAAGTGTTAATAGTAAAAAACGAACGGAATTGCCCGCTCGTCACAAAAAAGTTAGGTATTTTATGTATATTTTTGCAAGTAATCGAATTTACTATCCGTTATCCTTGCTTAAGAAAATAGGCTGCACCAATTAGATTTGCTCCATTATGATGATAACAGGCCACAATCTTCGGACGTTTAATGATTTTACCAATAAAGTCAATCTCATGGTGAACCTTATCAAACTGGCGATTGACCTCCTCGATAAGAATAGGCTGGGCTGAAATACCACCTCCAATAACAAAGGTTTCCATATCAAAAATGGTTTGAAGATTCAATATGGTAATGGCTAAGTTACGGCAATAGCTTTCAAAAAGTGGATAGACTGTTTTATCTCCCTGCATTTATGGCCTTAAATGCAGCTAAACCATCCTTTAAAATCTGAATTACCTAGCACTTCATTTACCTTGGTGATTAAACCGACAGCCGACAAAGTCATGCCTCGCATCAATGAAGAATCCACTTTTTCCATTTGAACTGGTAACAGAAAGGTCAACTCACCCGCTTGAAAGTGACTTCCTTGAAAAAGTTTACTATTAATAATAAATCCACCACCTAGACCTGAACCCAAAACAAGGGCTGCACCATTGGTCACTCCTTGCAAATGACCTGTAGCTAGCTCTGCCAAGGCTGACTGCTTTACCATCATTAAGAGCAGCTACTGGCAAATGATACTTGGCTTGCAGGGCTCTTTGACACGAAAACCATGAAAGAATCTCAACAAACCGCCGTAATAGATCACACCCTCCTCAGTATCAACAGTTCCAGGAACACTAATTGCTAGCACCTGATAAGTCTACTTTCAACTGAAGTAACTATCTGATCAATCATATCGAGAGCTTGTTCCAAGGTTTGTGAGGATGATTATGTTGGCAGACTCTTTTTCAATGACAACTGCTCCGAAAACAAGATGCTGACTTCATCTAAGTTCTCCAAAATCAATCTGCTAAAATCGTTTACAAGCATACTCCACAGATTGCTTTTTCGTCATTATAGCACAAAAATTAGCAAATACTAGACGTTATCCAAAATGCTATCATGAAACCTACAGAATTAGATAAAAGGAGTCTCTCGCATGACTAAATTTCTACACACTTGTGTCCGTGTTAAAGGACCTAGAAGCCTCACTACAATTTCTTTATCAAGAAGGCTTGTTTTAAGGAAGTCCGTCGTAACGATTTTCTCCAGAATATAAGTTCACCTTGTCTCACATGCAACCAGAAGATGATCCTGATTACGAGTTGGAATTGATATACAACTATGATCATGCAGCTTTATGATCTTGGAAATGGCTATGGACACATCGCTGTTGGTGTTGATGACCTAGAAGCTGCCACACCAAGCCCATAAAGAGGCTGACTATACTGTTACTGATCTCTCAGGTCTTCCTGGTAAACCAAAATGTACTACTTTCATCATCAGATCCAGATGGCTATACAGATTGAAGTTATCCGTTTGACTGAATTTTGAAAAATAGAATAAAAAAGTCAGATCGTATAGATCTGGCTTCTGTGCTTAATTTTTATTATCTGCCTCAAAGCTGACAAAGATTTGCAGGTACGAATATCATCCACACCGTTTGGATTATTTGGCAGGAATAAGGTTTGATTACCTTTAGCCGCAAAAGTATTAAGTGGTATCTAAGATATTGGTTGGTCAAAGGATAGACGCATCTGCTCCTCAGACATCTCTACATTGGCCTCTTTTAAGTTCTGCAATAGATTCAGCCAAACCATCAACGAGTATGCCTTTTACGTTGTTGAGGCAATACCAACACCATGAAGACGATCTTTTTCACGGCTTCAGCTGCTGTGACAATCTTAATCTATCGGCTTTCCGCCACTCTGCTGCCAGCACGCTTACGTTGAGCAGCATTGATTTCGTTCATAGACTGCTTTAACTCAGCATCTGGCTCCAACTTTTTGGTAATCAGAGGTCTTAACAATGATATACCCATAGTGGTCATTTTCCTTCGGCCACTTGCTGTTGAACCTCCAGCATCTCATCCTTTCTTCTCAAAAAGCTCATCAAGCGTCAATTTAGGAACTGATGAACGGAGCATCCTCAATGTATGATTTAATTTGGGCTTCCGGACGCATGAGTTTTATAGTAAGTATCTGTAACATTTTGCTCATTAACACGATACTGAGTAGCCACATTCATCATGAACAAAGACATTGTCCTTTTTGTCTTAGTCTCAACCACGATCTCGATCTTGAAGCTAAACGTAGTTGAATACGAGGCAGCACTTTATCGATACCGAAATGGTAAACGCATATGGATCCCACTCGTTGCGAGTATGATAGCGTCCAAAACGTTCAGCGATGGCTACTGACTGCTGACGCACGACGTAAAAGCATACTGATGACGAATTCTGAGACATCAGGAAGGAAAACAATGATAAAGAGGTCGCTACTGCATGTTAAGTCCTCCACACCGACATTCTATTTCTTTCGCTTTATGATAGCACAGCAATACAATGCAAGAATAGCATGGCTCATTTGAAATAATCAAGAGAGAGACATACATCGCTTATGTGTAGCACTCCTGAAAACTTACGTGACTCTGTTAGTCAAGAGATTTGTCCATGACCGTGGACTTTTGCGATGTAAGAAAAGGCTGAAACGATTGCGTTTCAGCTCTCATCGACCTAAGTAAAGTCGTTGGACGATCATTCTAGATGGCATCCTAGCAGCTCCAAATCTCAAAGGAACTTTATTTACGATGCATCTTAATCGGCTTGAGAAGGTGAAATATCGTTATAGATTCCTAGCCACTTTTGTCCCAGGTTGTTTATAGACTTCAAGGTTTTAATGGTTGATTCTGCGATAGAAAGCCTGATCATCAGTGATACTCTTTGGAAGCAAGGCTGGCTGCTCGTTAGGTGTGGCATAACTTGATATATTCAACAGGCTGGCGCATTTTCCGAGTTTAAGCATGAGAGTTGATAAAAGGCATAGGCCTCTCGCCTCATAAGCCACTGTCTAGGAATCACCAGATTATCAAAGCCAAAGATTTGGAGCCCTTCAGATGATACGGACCTTTAAGCATGGGTCCTCATTTTATCAAGCATCTCACTCGCTTTCCTGAGAGTGCTACCCAATGGTACGCATCACCTTGAATCATGACGTCTTCATCTCGTCACCAACAATAGCCTTGATATTTGGTGTTAGACTGCTAAGTTTTAGTTTCAATGCGCAAACGTAATTCCAGTCATGTTCTTCGTATTCGAAGCTGTAGCGGGCCGCTGGAGCGACTCAAGGGACTTACACGCGCGCCATCCACCAGGCATAGCTGAGTTTTCTGTAATCACAGGCGACCAAAGATCATCCCAGTGCACTGTGGTGCTCACGCCAGTTTTGTATTATAAAGCAAGTGCTGACGGTTCAGAAATAAGGGATGGAATTATTAGTCATTGGGAGGTCGAAAACCTAAGCGCACATGCCAGGCCAGTCTGAATCAAAGCCATGCACGATTTTAGATGAATCCAACTTCACCAAAGGTCTTTACTTGACCATCTCTATCGCACGGTGAGTAGTCTGACGGCACAGCGACATCGAGGTCGTATTTCCGCCCTGGCAATCTTGGTATCCACATGGCTTCGTTGGAATCAAAGGTTTCATACTGAACCTTGATGCCCGCTTTCTTTTAGTGAAACTTGGTCAGGAGGTCAGGGCAATACTAGCTACCCCAGCTATAGACAACTAGTTTGTCCGATAGCATCCTGCGTGAGAGAAGCTCTGCATGCTGAGCAGAGATGCAAAGGGAAGATAATTGGCTAAAATCCCCACGCAGAAATTGATAGAGCTACGCATCCTGCTCACTCCCTGCCCTCCGGAGTGATCATACAATAACAATGACCAGAAAGAATAGAGAACAGGAAATATCAACAGCGACAGAGGCACTGATTTCCAGAGGAAATACTTTACCGAGCACGTGAGTAAATTTCACAGCAAGTGTTGACCATTACCCAGCTACCAAGGAGTTACGTCAAAGTCGTCCGACGAACGAGTAGGGCCATGAAATAACCGGCGATAATACCAGAGTGTCAGTGACTAAAGAAACACAATGCACGTCACATGCTTGCCAGCCATTGGGTTGCACCCTAGGTCACTAAGCTCCATTTACCATGTCTCTCGAGTTCATTTCCTTGGCAAGTACGTGGCAAACACGCGAGAACCACGATTGGGATTGAGAAAGAGCAATGTGGACTCAACAAAGACAGATACAAAGCTGCTGAGAGCTTCAATCAGGTGAAGTGAGAATCAAAACTAGCCACCAATCATGACGTCCGGTGCAGCCATGGGCACGTTATTTAGGATGCAAGATCCCAGTCTGCTGCTTTCTGTTTGCTCTCATAGACAGATAATTTGGACCCGATGTGCAATAATCGTTCGCCAGAAGAGCGCTAAGAAGTCTAAAAAGAAGGTTTGAGCTCAGAATTAACGCCAGACAGCTATTATCTGAAAGAGCATGCTCTCGTAATGTCCAGAGTGAGACCTGTGTGAACTATTCATATCCGCCACCACTGTTGAAAGAATAGGCGATTAAATAAAAGGTTGTGAGTGAGTAGCAAAGACTAAGAGCTAAATAAGTTTGTAAATTTTTTTCTTGACGTCTCTCCTTTAGCCACATTATCAATCTTAGCGGCAATAAGAACAACACCAATGGATTTTATTTCTAGTTTGTGTCGTGAAATGCTGTTCCGATAGCTGTCCCACCTAAATTTGATAACTCCAGTTACCACCGCAATCAAGCGTGTCAGCATAGAAGAGCTGGACTACAGGAATGAAGATAAACTGGACACCAGGCGTACCTTCAAACGATAAGGAAAAATAACCCCTTAGTAAAGGTCTGTGATCATTGGCTCCCCAGATCTTTACTTGCATTCACCAATGTTTTCCATCCAAATCGTAATTGCGTTGAAAGTCAATTTTAGAATCATATAGAAAAGGTTTCAATGTATTACTTCTGAGGTAAAGGAGAGTCCATAAGAGGAAGTTTGCATGAAGTTGCAATCAGAAACCAAGAGAAGACATGATACCACCTTGTTGGCCAAGTCACATAAAGCGCAGAACTCAGAGGAGATTATTGGGTTAAGTATTACTTCCATTAGCAAAGTTGCTTATGCTTCAGTCTAGTTCGAGATGTGCCGTCGGATAAAGAGATGAGAGTTACTGGGTAATGGTAACATGAGAACAAGGGTTGAAACTCATGTAAGTAGGGTCCAACTGGAAGAAAGATTGCCATAGTTATCCAGTAACAAAATTTAATGTCAAAGACTGATAGAGTATAGGCACTGGAACAACTACGAAATCAAGACTAAAGGAGGTATGGTACCGAGGAAGGGCTGACTGTTTTCTTCTTGACGCTCCTCCTCAGTAATTAATCAGAAGCCATCTTCATATTCTTCCTTCCGCCATTTACTGTTCACGTGCATAAGACTCTTCTTCTGTCTCCATTAAGACGCATGATACTGAATATCCTCAGGCGTAAAATCCAAGACCGATAATCTCACCTCAATCGCCTTACGGGTTGAATGAATCATCCATTCATTTACCAAAGATTGTCATAGGCAATGATTTCTGGTGGACCCACGGAAAGAGCTGAGTTTCCACGCAGACTTACCCGGTTACCTTCCTGGATAACAATCTACCAAATCCTTCAGGACAAAATAACTTAGCTGACAGGTTCGTTGGGACGCATTCCTCCATCAAGCAGATTCAAAACGTTTGGTGGAACTCAACCAAATAGTCCTCAATCCTTCTTTTTACCTGGGAGGATCTAGATTCTCCAATAAAGTTGCAACAAAACAGTTAATAGTTCGTCATAGATATCAGCAGGTTCTAGTTAAGACAATTTCACCATCATTCATAGCAAAATCAATCAAACATAGCCAGGCCTCTTATGTGGTCATGGGTAGCTTAAAGACAAGTAATCCTAGACGTTTACTTGCCAGTTCGCGCAGCTCATTATTTATTCAGTGTGGTTTCAAATCCAGTGCGCAATAAGGGGCTCATCAAAAGGACCACGTGGTTGGTTAGTAATCACACAGGCAATGGCACGTTGGCATTGATACCCTGATAATTTTAGTTGAAGCGTTTGATGTATTGAGTTGAACCATCTTTAAAAACTTCTTCACGCTCTTGATTTCCTTTTTAGGCACCTTTTTTTTCAATTTAAGGCAAAAGCACATTGTCAAAGACATTCATATGTGGAAAGAGGGCATAAGATTGGAAGGCAGTGTAGGACATCCAACACATTGATAGGAATATCATTGATACATTTTCCATCAAGGATGTCACCCATAGTCGCATCCTAATGAACCTGCAATCTTCAAAATCATTTGGTTACAGGGCCAGAAGCCCCAGAGTATAGGACTTACCTTCTTCTGGAACAAGGGTTGATGTCTTTTTAAAACTTGTGGCACTGTCTTCCAAAACACTTTTGAGACATTTCGAAGGCAATAAATCAGTTGATCAATTGTCATAAAATCTCCATGGATAGCAAATATAGGGATAGGGTTTTATTAGTTTAATTCTCGTCATATTAGTGCATACTTCAGGCTCTAGTGCTAATGCCTATGAATTTTCCTTAACCTTAAGCGATATCTGAAATAAAGGTCTTCATAGTCTTGCTGTTCGCCAGTCGGCAGTGTAGAGCGTGATAGCAGGAACGACGCCTCAACACCCCCGATACGATGTCCTGAGGTTGGCTTCCGCTAAATCAGCTGACTGCAAAAGTGACCTGGTGGAGACGTTTAAAGACCAGGCACATAGAGGTATTCAAGAGGTTATTTAAGTCTCGCAAATAGTTGAGACGATTCATCTCATTCTTGATTTGCTCCATGATCCTCTTATGGTTTGAGGTTAAATTTGGCTGAAATAACCACTTCTGCCTCAGCTCTTGGGCATGAACGACGTGTAACGCCTTATCTCTTTGCATCAATCCTTCTGAATATCCTGCATCTTTGCTGGAGACCTGGGCGAAACCAAGATGCCAGGCAATCCTCACCACCATGACACCCGCATTTCCTTATAGACGGCACCACCTTTTCACCTGATCCCGCTGCAGAATTCAAAACCAGTCAAACTTGAGCAGGCCACCTTGGTTGTCACTGTAATCAAATTAGCCCCTTCAATTTGATGTGCATTAACGAAATACCATTAAGTCTATCAAACATAAATCACAAAACCTCTGATGCACCGTCACGGACAGTCAAATTACTGGCATTACCGAAGGCACCATCGAGATATGTCGTACTTATTAGCAAGTTGACAGTAGGAGAGTTCACCAGCTAGTTGTACGTGGAAAGGCAAATAATCCTTTGGACCTGTGTAGTATATGTATAACGTTTTGGGTTCGTCAAACGAATATAATCCCCACTAAGTCTTCTTTAAGTTCATCCCAACATGTACCCCATGCTTTTTCTATACATTTGTTTACTTTGTGGGTATCGTATTGGGCTTCCCATAGCCACTATCACTACCTAAAAATGGTTAATATTTTCTAAAAATTAAAAAGAAAAATACGGCAAAAATGAATTAATTATGGCAAAAGTCATCTTGACGACAAGGAATTTCACCAAGCTAGTCCACGACTGATTTGGACATCACTGAGTGTTTAAATTGACTCAAATATTTTTTGCCAAACATGATTTAAAGTCCAACCAAATCTCTGCTATTTCTATCAAGGAACCAAAACAAAGCTCTCTGAGCTCATAAAGGATGGGCACTAGGAATTGCTCAGTCTCCCAATTTCCTGCCCATATAGAAGAATATCAATATCTACTGTCCAAAGGCCCCCAATTCTGCTCATGACAGGCGCGATCAAGGTCTTTCAATTTGCTGAAATGACCTTGGCTGAGTTTCAGTGACAACTGGTCTCTAAGGCCAAAACTAAGTTCAAAAAATCAGCCTGATTTGTCGGTCACAAGCAGCCACGTTTCATAATGAAGATCTTCTTTAACCTCTGTCTCAAGTCTAAGTCATTCGAGCCTCACAGCTTTTGGAATAGTCTGACGATCACCCATGTCGATCTAAACTCAAATAAACTTTGTCATCAGATTGCACTCCAATTCAATCTAACCTCTTATAATGCCCGTGGTGGTGGATTTTCCCTTAGTAATTCGAACTTTAATAGATTAGATTAGTAGAGTTATTGCAAATAAATCCTCACAAATCCACACACCGGCCAAACGCTCAATCAAAATACTTTTTATCTTCTATATTTTTTGCTGTTAAAGCAAACCATAGTAGACCGTATCTTCTAGATTGTCACTTTATGATACTTAGTCAAATCATTATTAATTTAAATCTACCACAAGGGTTGCCTAGGGTCTGTTCCTCAGCAAAGCCCCGTAATTATCCATAAAACAGCAACCATTTAAAATAATTTTATCCATGAACTTCTCAACTGAACTGACTAGACTCCTCTTCAGCCTCTAGCACGAACAGTTGAGTTGGGATCTTATTAGTATGATATTTAGACGGATCTGAAGTTATTGTGTTTGCATGCCACAATCGGTTGCATAATTCTTCAATTTGGTAAAATATAGGCTGGGAAGTTAAAAGACCCTGATTACAAGCAAGACTATCAACTATTAGGGAAAAACTATGACAAAATTGAGCCATATTGGCCTTTAGTGGTATCTCCCAAGTGACAGACAACACTGGAACAATTTGGCTGAAGATGCCCAACATTTACTTGAGACCTGGGCATCAGCCACGTTTACGTTTACCTGCTTAAGAGCTACAACAAAGATGATGTTAGTTACAGGTCAGCCTCTTTGTGTGGAAATTCGACCAAAACTGTCCGCACCAAATGCGGCCTTAAGAAAAGAGTATCAATGCTGTCAACTCAAGAAGTTGTGTGTACTATAGCCGACGTTGTGCTTAACCACAAAGACAGCCGATAAACTCGAGACCTTCAAGTGGTCAAGAAGTTATTGAAGGATCATGCCAAAGTCAGCGGAACCATTTTGAGATCAGGCTGGACACGCCACATTTGACGGATATAATAAAAGCCTACAAACTTGATTTTGAATATTTTCTGGTACCACTTTAACAGAATTTAGCTTCGATGCTAAACGTAAAAGTGGTAACTATCTTGCTCGGGCGCTTAATAAAGGTTGGGCAGACAACAGCTTGGTTGACAATGAGATAGTAACATTGGCTATCTTATGTACTAGCCTAGACCTACCGACACCCTAGAGTTATTGAAAACATTTACAAGATAGGCTTGGATTAGTTCATTGAAACAACTACAGGGCCCAAAGTTCACGCATGGATGATCAAACACATCGATTCATTCTTCCTTGCGTAACTTTATCCGTGATGTCAAAAGAAAAACAAGGTCCAAGACTTCCTGTCTTTGGTGAATTTTTAGATAGTAACAGAGGATAACAATACACCTATCTTGAAAAGATTGAAAACATTTTGACCTCATTGATGTTTCCTTCAACAATCTACAACGCTAGCACAGGCTGGAGCTAAATTATGATTGCTGTAATTTTCGATCATTCACGAATCAAAATCGCCCTGAACGTATATGACCTTCATGGAGACAAGCGACCTCAACATGGACAAACTCTAGAATCTACTGTTGAAGAATGGTTTTAAACAGAAACAACAACACTCTCGGTGTTCTTCTCCGTGAAGACAGTCCTTACCACCTATTTATAGTGACTACTGCTGGCATTGAGGTGGTGCCAAGAGAAAATTTCAAGTTAGAATGCATGCTCTACACGCTCCTTAAAGACCTTGCTTGCAGAGCAAACAGACTACTGATAATCCGACTGTGCGTTGATAGACACGCTCTAGCAACAGATAAACTCCATTAGCTCATAACAGTCTCTAATGATGCTGCTAGCAACAAGTCTATGAAGTGGTAGTAGTTGGGCAGCAAACCTTCCTGCCTGACATTCTTAGAGCTGCTCTGATACCATAACCATTGGCAAAGACGGATGAGGAGACTTCCCAGTTTCTGAAAAAATCTATCGGCGTTTGGACAGTTCAAGACTAGAAAAAGCTCAATCAGGCTTTTTAGTATCCTCAAAATCACAGAATGGTCTTAACAATATCACGGGGTGGCATCAACATGTTATACTTTTGGACAATCTGACAGCCCTTGCTAACGTATAGCCAGATAGAGCAGCCGTTCCTGATCACGGTCCTTCATTCTTCCACAAATGGGTAATCCACAACACGCTTGAAATCCCAAAAGAACGAGATAGCAAGAGCAACGACCTTCATCAAACCCTTTAACGGAGTCAATATTGTGTTGGACATTTTCATAAAGCCAAAGCCTGGATCAATCCAGATGTTGTCGTAGCCACACTAGCTACAGGCGGCCTGGGCTCGTTGACTGAGATGTACCAGACATCTTCTGTGACATCATTGTATACTTCTTCTTTTGATTATGCTTGGGAATAATCAGCACTCTTTTCAATACTGAAAGCTATCCCAGCCATCATAGAAGTCAGCCCAGACGTCATTTGAGATATCTGCCCCTACTTCAAGAGCTCTGGCTGACTAGCTGTCTTACTGGGTATCCAATGTGATAGGCACATCGCATATTTTTTGCCGTGATGGCCTGGAATATTGGCACGATACAGGCAATCTTCTTCCTCGGTCACAAATTCTGCTCACACATTTTGTAAGATTGCCACCCACCTACATCGGTGCAGGCCCCTGGGCAATCAGCACTCAGCCCTGAACCCAGCACATCCTCTACAGTGGCAAAATCGCCACCATCTGGGGATAGATCAGGGGTGACATTCGATTCCTATTACAGATACACCTGCACAGTCTCATGTTTGCCAGCCGACATCACTCCTAAAATCACGCATCGGCAGAAAAAATTTCCTTGCATTCTTGAGTCTCTTCTTATAAGGCCCTTAGCGGCAGTTATGAATTACTCTTACTTCCTATGGTTTCTTAGTGCCTCGCATAGTCAGCGCATGTGCTCTCGCTAGCCATAGTCAAAACTCTCGAGGTTGGGCTTCTTCAAGTGCTGTAGCAACCGATCTATAGAACGTTCTTACAGCTGCGGACGACCAACCAACCGCCCAACCCGCACGCGCTAATTTGATCCTGTCACCTTATCTCCGCCAGCAAATATTTTGCCATTGCCTACCAAAATGGAGAGTTAAATGAATTGCTCACACGCCGATAAAAGATATCATACAGCAAGGACAACTTACCTCGTCATAGACTACAGAAAAGACAACTGTAAATTGATCACCGGGTCTTCATTTGGAACCTGAAACATTTCAGCATACATCTTGCTTACACGTTTGGTATGTCAAAGTCCCTCACATAGGTTTTCACCTAGAGCTTCAATAGTTGATAGACTGCTTGTTCTACTTTTCTTGATTTGCCATAATTTCCTCTTGCAACATTATATTTTATCTATTATACCTTATTTTGTAGATTTTTTGCGCAAAATAGATTTCTATACCTAAATCTCAAAAAAAGCCGAAGACCACCTTTCAACATAAATTTATCTTCCTTGTACCTGATCTTTCAAATGCGAAGAATAGGATGACCCTGTTCTCACTTGTTTGGATAATATTTCAATCAGAAACTCATTTTTGGTTTGTGACATGGTTTGCCATGATTTTTTAGAAATTATAAACTGAGGAATCTTGACTATCAAGTCGCATTATCCTTCTCAGCTTGGTGGCGACCTCGTCCATACACAGATAGTTGACTGGGTGATTGGGCTGTACGGTGATTGAATGTAGACCATCTCAATTTCAAGGGAAATATTTTTTAAACTCTTGTTCAGTTTCATATATGTATTCTCAGTATCCTTAGTAGATACATGTAGCGATAACCTTGTCACCAATAGAACATGCATGAGGAAATAGCTCCGATATTAACCTTGTGCCATTCTGTGAGGATAAGAACAATGTTCCTTGATAATGGTGTCTTCACCATCCCATCAATACGCAACTGTTGAAGCACCATTATAGTGTTTTTTTAATCTTGAACATCACATCAAAGTTACCAATAATTGGGAGAATGGCCAGATATCCTAAACGGAAAAGGAAGAATAGGAACGATACATAACAAATGCGAAGCTTTTGAATGTTAGCTAAAAGTGTTTCCAGTCCCTTACCATATTTATGAATCAGTAGATAACCATCACATTTTGAAAAGTAGAATGGAATGAATACACCGATGGTATAAGCCCAGGATCAATCATTCCATATTTCCTCAGAGAAATAAACAAAAAGAATGGCCGCACCAATTGCAAGTGTCAGATCCCATTAGAGTATCCCATACGTATAACGCTTTTTCAAGGTATGAGGCATGTATTTAATACTATACATATTAAGGACAACATCAGAAATGAAAAACCTGTATTAAGCCGCTACTGCAGAATCATGGCAGTTGAAAATTGGTAATAAAAATAGAATACCAATCCATGACTGACCAGGGAGTTCTCTAGCCATTTGGCAGATGAACACTTCCTACTTGAGATTCTTAATACTGTCCACCAGTTGGGAAGGTAATTTCCATAAACGCCAGCCCCAAAATGCTGAACCATGGTAAAAGAGGTTGAGGCTTGCATTTTGGCCTTGGTTTTCAACAAGAAACTTGCATTAGAGATAGCTTCTGCCCTGTATCAGTAGGCAGAACCTGAAATAAAAAGGCCCATGTAAAATAAGAATCAGCCTTTTATATAATTGGTTGTCTAAATGTGCTGTGGCTGCGTAGCATATGACCCATTTAAAATTTAGAAAAACCAAATCCCAGCTAAGAATAGTCAAACAATGAGATAAGCTAGTATCATCAAAATTTTGCCGATTCCGCACATTCCCTAAGGTTCCTGTATCAAATTAAGCACCAAATCATTGATATTTCAAGATTGAAAAGGATGCTGGAAGGAAGGAGGCTAAATGTGCTCTGCACACAAGGGCACCTAGAGCAACAGCCACCGTCAACATGTCGACAAAAGACTACCTGACTATCAAGCAAACTTGAGACAGATTTTCCATCATTTACCATATAAGGCACTTTACCTTGAGATGAAGCTTTGATATCGCCTGTCTAGAAATGGTGAAATTTGTGGGGACGAGAACAAAAGCCAATAGGGATTGTACCAAATAGCCGCACTAGATACAGCTGCTCCGACCAAGACGACCTGCTCTGGACATAGGCGATAGATGAAATTGCATCACTCGACAACGCCTTCCGAGCCTGAATCTTGGACAATAAGTATCATCACCACTATGTGTCCCTAGTTAAAGGTTCACCGATTAAAATGTTTTTTCAGACATTTGAAACATTTGTAGCAGATCTCATACTTTTAAAACATACGAGGCTATTCGCCGCTTTCAATGTCATCTCAAGTCATAACCATCCTTTTGTCTAAAACCCATTTCCCCAGCCAGTAAGTAGAATCCCGTAATCCGCAAAGTTTTCTTATTGTCCAGTCGTCACATGTCACTACAAGCCATATTTTTGAAGTCTGGTACTGATTATAAGCCTCCTGGTGACTATCTAATTTAACACTGTTTTGGACAAAGTCAAAGAACTCATTTTTGATCAAGTCACTTAACCACGATTTTGGATTGGGCCGATGCCATCAATAGGCTTGGTATCAATAGCATATAGAGAAATTCCGTCTCCTTATCTGCATGTTCGGTTGTAACCAGTCAGTCAAACTTTAGCACTCTCATTATTGAGCACCATCAATCATGAGATTGGGTCTTAAAAATTCTGTTGTCATTACTCAACCAGTTGGCATGGGCAAGGCATCCTTTGTAGTTCAGGTGTTACTTTAGGATAATCTTTTGAGCAATAAAGCCATGATAAGCCAAGCTAGCATTGCTACTTAGTGTTGACCAGCCATAGCCAAGGCTATATATTAACCTTTGCTCTCCATACAGTGAATCAAAGACCAAACGGCCAGCCAGCTATGAAGTCTCTCCCGGCTCATGGGTCACTCTGGAGCCCTTCTTCACCTTCTTCTCCGGCTTGTCAGACATCAGTCCTTTGATCAGCGCATAAATAAAGGGGCCCCATTCTTAAAACACATTTTTCTGCAGTTTCAGCATGGGTATTTCCCAGCCTGATGGTCCAAACCAATCGAGGACATAGGACTGTAGAAGGGCTTAAAAGAGATTAGATCAGATCCTTGAAGACCACCCATTCCACTTCAATAGATGCGATATCCACAGGATGGACTGACAAAATAGAGGAACATCAAGGACATTTAGCAGTAATTTCAGACTCTACCATTTTCATGCTCTGTCTCTTTTGGCAGCCGTTCAACCTGAGCTTCACGATTATGAGTCAAGTAAGTCCTCTTACAAGTCATCCCGAGCCCATTGAAGATTCGTTCATGAAGTCAATAATGCCAGGAGTGAGTAAAAGTTCCAACCTCATAACCTGCCCTGGGTAAATAGTTTGGAGGCATTGACTGGGCCCTTGCCGTTGTTCACGATGCCATCCAGGGTTATCTTGTGGTTTCCAACTCTTTAGCATCAAGCCACTTACGCTCAAGCCGAACGTGCAAATTTGGTGTCATAGATCAATCCAGCGCCTGATGCGTCCATAGTTACTCCCTTTTGGAAGCTGAATGCTGGCTCAGTCATTAGAAGCACAGCCTCTAGAAGCTAGATTTCTAGGTTTTCCTTGAAGCAATAGCACGACTCTTATTATGTAAAGACTACAAATTATATATATACAAAATATGCAAAAGAAAGGCAACCTAGGGTCCACCCTCTTGACTTTCATCTTTTCATCAATAACAAGACGAACTTTTACCTTGAATAGGTACCGAATGAATAGTCGCTCTGCTCATAAGCAATAGTACATCCTTGCACCGATACTTACGCCAATATCAGGTGAGCAAGATCAAGATGGTACTCGAAACTCAGGACCGTCAATAATTTGATTGGTCACTTCCAGTCTAGTGAAACAGTCGAGTTTAACGATAGCGATAATAAGATTTTCAATGGTATCATAGGCTAAAAATTATTTTGGGGTGATTCGTTGGAATTTCTCTTCATAGCATATGCAGAAGGATGTTGAACATGTATCTGGAAGGTTGTACTGAGCAACCACTCAGAACATTCTTGCTAGAGTACTTGGTTTCTTCAACGAGTGGGTTGTAAGTACAACTGTTTCGATGAAACGTCCATCACGTGGAGCACGTGAATCTGCAACGTTAATACAGTGAAAGGTTTTCTAGAACCCATACAGGTCAAACAGTTTTACTGCCACATTTTAATATCTCTTTTCTTTGGTTTTATTGTGGTGGGGCGCTTATAGCCCTCGACCTTAGCTAGTATACCATATCATTTTGTGTGTCAAAGAAAAAGAGCTTGACGAACGAGTTTCTACAAAAGTTAAGTCAGAGCTCCAGCTTCCTTTTCGACTATTTCTTATTCGTAGTCTTATGATTTTTCATAAGCTACATACTTCAGCATATTCAACCTAAACCCTTATGACTGCCTTCTGACACTTGCCTATCGTAAGTGTCACGGCTAGTCCAACTGCCATCCTCATTGTGGTAAAACAACCAAGGTATCTTTATTTGCAATTATAAGACGTGCGTTTCCTTTTACAATAAGTCATTGAATTATCTACATTATCAAATATAGTAATCTACGATTCTTATCTGCATTTTGGATAGGGTTGCGAGGACAACTTTAGTCAACCTCGCATAGATTCTGGGACACAGCAGGTATAAGGTAGTCGATTTATTCACTGATCAACCTTGATATTCCTTCGATAATCTGAAGCTATATAAAGAAGTAGGCTTAGTCCTCTCACATTTTATAAAAGTAAGAATGTGTTTGTAAATTGTGGACGAGATCAGCTGAGAGAAGAGACGCTAAATTTCATTCTTTATCTTCATGTTCTTTCAGACGTTAGTTAACTTTCCAGAATTTTTCGTCCAAAGCCTTGGACAGTTTAGATTTCTAGTCCCTCAATATTTCCCCGAAAAGAGCATTGTACGCCCAAAATAGACACCACCAACCGTGCCTCAAAATAACATATGGACTAGAAATCAAGACTCTTTACTGAATTTTTGGCCTTTTGCGATTTTTAATTAGCGTTTTGAATCCATTTCTGAAACAGACCTGGCTTTCATCCTCTTTTCCTGGTTTGGCAGCTATCCTTCTTATGGAGTTAACTTTAACAGCTAATTTTCAAGCCTTTTTCTTACGACAGCTTGACAAGGCAAGCTTCTGCCGCTCTTTTCCTTATGGAGTCAAGTTTGCATAAAATCCTCAGACAATCCAGATGCTGTGCCGTTCTCTGACTGAATAGATTAGTTAGGCTCACTCCAGAGGTATTAACAGAATGATTTCCATCTGGGCGGGTTTGGCTGCATGCTTGCCAAACTCCTTAGCCTCCTGCGACAACATTTTGCGGTGTTCCCTCTTCCTTTTGAATATCCTCAGCACAATGACTGAATGGATTCTTACTTGACCAACAGTCTCTTGAGATAGACCTTCCCTCTTTCAGGCATTGCCCTTGGCCTCTCTTGCGCGTTGTGCGCTCTTTCTGAGACTGGGCTAGTGCTCTGGCGATTTGCAGTTTCCTTCTTCAGGCTTCTTGGTCAGCTGGTAGTTCTCCTTGATCAGCTGCCAAGTGAGCCTCTGCACGCTGGAGGAACAAACTCTCATCGTTTTCCAAGGAGGCTGCTTTAAAGTCAGTTGGTCTTGGTTTCAGCCATTCACAGCCTCAAGTACTCTAACCATTCGTCTTTCAACATAATGAAGTCCTAGTTAAAACACATGATTAACTTCCCTATTTTATACTTTTTAACATAAAAAGCAAGGATTAACAAAATTCTAAATTACTTATTAAATCCCATTAATCTTCTTTTGTGTAATAGACAATAATTGGATAAAACGGGTGTTGTACTGATTCCATTTTAAGCGTGACATTATCATCAAAGAAATCTCTTCGATATTTGCAAACCCAATCCTCTGACCTATTCCTTTTGTTGAAATCCTCTTTGTTTCAAGGGGCTACATCAATAAACTTCGCTTAATTGAATTCTCAACAACATGTGGATTGATTTTCCATCACCAGATGGCGATGATGTTTGGATTGTCTGCTAATGCTGGTAAGCTTCTAGCATTATCACCAAAGGAATGGATATAGTTGTAATCCGATCCAGATGGACTGCGCCACTCTAGCGAAGAAGACGCCTCTTCAACCTCAACACTGACATTGAATACCTCAAAAGCTTCAGCTGCTAGATGACAACAGACTCTTCTGACAGCATGGTAGTCCGCCACGAGTTAATTTTGCCAAATCGAACTTTACTGCTTCGATCCAGATTTGAATCTTTCAAGGCTTCTCATAAATCATCTTGATTTTGTCCGATATCCTTTCATCGAATGACTTCGTTCGCTGAAATCATAACTTATTAAATATAGTCGTAATGAAACTGCGTAACGTTTCGTAAGACTTTCGACTTGTTCAGAATACTTCTCTAGGTCATCCAAGTGACGGCGTTTCTTTTCTTCGCTCATCGAAAGTGCTCATCCTGCGTATCTATTGATCTACTGTAGGCAGCATCAGAAAGTCCTTTCATATAGCTGATCAAAGTTATAATATGGCGAGCATAGTACAAATCGAAGAAACATGAAGCCACAACTTCGCAGGACGTTCATAATCACATAACCTAATCAAAGGCAGAGTTAGTGAAAAACATTATCCGACCAAATTTGCAGTCTCGCTCAAACTCTCAAATATTTGCAAGTCAATAAGAAGTTTGGAAAGAGAGCGACAAATGTTGGAGATAATTAAAAGGTCAAAAGTCAAAATGAGGCCATAAGATAACTTTTTGTTAAGGAAATCCGATGTGATGCCGAAATCCCAGCTGTCAAAAGTAGGCATAACCATTAAAATCAAAGATAAGAACAAAGAGGAATAGAAAGCATAAAATGCCAAGCATATTGGCGTTTCTTTCCTTGCTACCCATAGAAATAAGCATAGAAAGAGAAGAGTAGGAAGACGGTGTCGCAAAGAGGACAAGCCGACATTATGTGAGCATCCAGGCTGATCACCTATACGATTTCAACTAAGAACGCAATAGGAAGAGATCGTACGTGGTATCTTGGCCATACTGGTCTTTTCATGCGCTCACTGTACCTGACGGTGAGAATGCAAAAAGATATTCTAATTACAGTTGCAAATTGAGCATCATTTAATGGTTAGCCACCTCCCTTTGGCCAATCTGGCGCCAGCAGTAGCCCACAGCGCCACTATTTCCTCCGCACTTCCCTGCTGACTGTAGATAAAATTGAAATGAGGTATCTCCAGATTTCTGAAGAAAACTTTCCAATGATGAGTTAGAAGAAGAAAATCCCAGGCCTTAACGATTTTTCAATCCCGTTCGAGTTCACTACACGTGTCCGCGATGAGGGCGCATAGCTCCGTCTCCCTCAAAGAGACCTAGTAGCATTTACAGTCCACACTTGTCACATCTACCAGCCGGCAACAAAAGAGCGATGCGTTTGGAAGAAAATATCATCCAATTTCCCTTTCCTTCTGCGATCATGAAAATTCTACTAGATTTGACTTGGTGGCAGAGCAGTGGCTTATGTGGCACAGAGGCTGTTTCAATGTATAAGAAATGTCATCATAAAGAATGTACTTGTGTTTTATCCGTTTTACCCATCAGACTCTGTGCATGGTTTGCTTGCTCAACCTGCAGATACACAAAATCTAAAGTTCTACAAGGCTCTGCAGATCTGCACTTCCATGGATTTATCAGCAAAGTCAGAGCTGAATCTTATGGAAGGTCAAGGCACCATAAACTCAAATAGGCTGTAACAAAGCGATTTGTGGCCAAGTCTTCCCTTGGATTTTAAACCCAATATCAAATCCCTCTTGTTTGATTTTAAGTCAATATCAAAAGATAAACCATGGTTACCAGGCCTCTATCAGCAATCTAACAATTTCTGCCTGCTCACCAAAGGCAATCCATCAACAGCGGCCTTGACTCACCTCAGCTACTTCCCGTCAATAAACGGCTAACGATGACACTGCAGGCACATCATCTTTAGGGACGATAATGAAAGCATCTTATTTTTCCCTCTTTCTTTCTAATATACTTTGTAATATACCTATTCTTGTTTATCATAGTTAATCGGAGAATATTCCTTTTTGTATAAAGTCTTTTACTTACCTCATTTCGTTTTATAAAACAATTTATCTTCTGTCACTTTATCTTCATTTTTAAGATGTTATCATGAGAACTGTTTTATTTTATAATAAAAGGAAAGTTATGTTACGATAACTTTTAAGAACACCAAGGAGACTAAGAACCACGAGAATACAACCACCCAACCCTTGCAACTGTTGGTATCATTAGTGCGCTTTTCTTGTAGGAAGTCTCTGGCCTCTGCGGATGAGCCTGTAACAGATCCCACAGCAGGCCTGTGACATTTTCTGAACTAGAGCAACTACAAACCAATGCCATCACTCAAACAGGTGTATCTGGTGACACCTACTACTGTGACTACCATGCATACCTCTATGGAATCTGAATCTTCATACACATGAAATGACTATGAACAAACCTTACAAATGCTCCGACTTTTGGGGAATTGAAACAAGATAGTCAAACCAACTAGCATTTTGTCGGTAGCCAGACTGGTATGAGCCACTATAAGTTAAATTCCGACAAATACGAATGTGATCATAAGGCTGTAGAAAATCCTCTGAACCAAAGAAGCAGAACTGTCGCTCAACTTTAAACCTGAATAAAGTGGTGCTGCATGAAATTGTCAAGCATGAGAATTAATAATGGTAACGTTCATGAGATTCCTATCCTTATATTCCCAAGAAACCAATAGCACACCTTCTACCGAGCCCATGTATTTCTAACAAAATACAAACAATCGCTCCTGCATTAGTCAACCTAAAAACCGTACAGTCACTAACAGCCTACAGCATCTACAACTCAACCTGAAAACCAACTGGCTGTTATACCGACAATACATTGTATTCTACAACGACACGACTAAGAAGCCAACAACGACTGTCACTAAACTACGAAACCCTAAACTACTCCTATCAACCACTGCTAAACCAGTGGACCGAGTTGCTCCAAGTGCTGGCAGAATAACAGACTGGTAAAGAGAATTACAGCACTCCTCCACTGGTCAAGTAAAGGCAGCAGTCTTCATCAGTGCGAAGAATCCACCAGAATCATGAATGCCCACTACAAACCAAAGCTATCCTTTGCTTGGAATAACACTGGTGCCTTCAATTTCTTGCTCACTAACGATAAAACAAAGCTAACATCATTGCTGATAGACGTTAACAAAGTGATAACAGCGTCCTCTTGCGGATTTTCTACTCTGCCCACTACCTCCCAACTACAAGCAATATAATAATGCGTACTACTGTTGCGGAACACCTTCCATGTTCAAAACAATTATTATCAAAGATGGTGGAAAACTCTTAACACTGCACCTTTGAATTGGGCCACTCAGTGGACAGGCACAACAGTGCTGTACCCTCTGTAATGGAACCTAGTGGTAAGACAAGTATCCCAACCAGTTGATATTAACAATGTTAAGAAGCTCTATAGCAAAGATTGAAGTTCTTACACCATCCTGTAATTTGTAGCAGACCTATCAGGTTCTATTTTTTTTTATACAAGTGAGATGACCATTAAGACCAGGAAAACGGCTATTCATGATTTTCTTACATATTTAAAATGTGTAGTTTTCTCCTTTTGGTAAATAGAAATGTAAAGAGACCGGATGAGTTAGAAACTCAACTTTGTTAATTTGTCATTATTCTCATAAAACCGAATAAAAATAATCCAAAGGAACGCTAACATTTATCTATCTTTATAGCTTTTTTCCCCCGTTCCTAGATTTCAGATCTCTCTAGCCAAGAACAATCTGTAACAGTGGCTGGGCATTTTTATTATATCTAACATGAGCCTTGATATTAACTAGTAGATTAGTAATCGTTCAAAATAATTTCTAAAATTACCATTCAAGATCGAAAATGACTGACTAAAGTTTTTCTTACATATTTTTAAAAATATATGAAATTTTCTCTGATTTTTGGTACAATAGATAACAATGTAAAGAGACTAATGGAACATAGATAAATATTTTCCATCATTTAAAACTTATTGTTCTCATAAACATTTTCTAAAATAATCTAGGAGAACCCTTCTTAGCATTTATACCTATCTTCCAAATACTTTTCCCATTCCTAGATTATCAGATCTCTCACAAGAAAGCGTCCCAACTCACACCCAGCTAAACCCTTTTTTTCTTTCATACTTTTACTATAAAAAGCAAGGCCCTTACGTTTGAAAGGAACTCATAGTGACATAAATCAGCAACTACTTTTCTAATTTACCAAACTGGACAGCCAACACTTCCGAAATGGTGACATGGCTTGTAATATTTCAGGGTAGGAACTTGGGCTAAATTGTAACCATTCTATAGGGGATCTCTTGGCCTACAATTGGGCAGGGAGAGAGGTGCAGAGGCACCTCTTCTACCTCCGAGACAATTCCTTTTGTTGAACCACAAGCTTGGCATCACATCGCTTAACAACTGAGATGATTTGGAATCTCTCTTTACTGTAAACCGAAGACTTCATGGCTAAAGTATGATACTGAGCCCCTCCGAGGGTTCTTGAGCAGTCCAATCTGGCCATATCAGACCTGGTCTGTGCCTCCGAGCCCTGGGCTGTGGTGCAGGTCAGCCAACGCTCTTTATTTGCATCTATGGGCTGGCAGTCTTGTGGGTGGTCTTATTAATAGCAAGAAGCTACAGCATCAAATGATTGCAGATGGGGAAAATTACTGATATTCAGGTTTGGCTACTACCGATATCAATGCTATAACACCTGGTCTAGAACCTGATTTCATCCTCTCAACAGCAGTAGTCTTTATGTTCCTTGATCCGGATCAAATTCCGGCTATTATCAGAGCCTTTGAAGCGTACTGTCATGGAGTGATTACAATCTGATTGTCTGTGCCATGGATGCCGAGAACACCTTGTACCATGCCTTTCCCATTTACATTTGAAGGTTGAAAATTATTATAGTGACTGGGAGTTAGTCAGAAGTATATTAGAAATCTTAGTCACCATGCCGTTTGGATGAAATAATCCATCGCCCTTCTGATTTTGCAACCACATATGATATTCTGTGTTAATAAGAAAGGTTAAATGGAAGCGGAGCCAGCATAGACAAGCTGAGCTGGCAAACATCTTCAAAGTAAAACTAGGGCAGTCGGATTCTAGTTTTCAGTGTTCTGAATATCCTGCATATCCTGATTTAAGGTCTGCATTTCTGCTGCAGCACTAATAGACACTTTCATTGGTAGTTGGTGAATAAAGAACAAAGAGTCCCATCTTTGATAAATAACAGTGAACTAATCATTTTCCATCTCTCGCTAATGAAACAATAGTATACTCAGAACTACTATGCCATTTTTGCAGCATAGTAAGCATCCACTGATCTAAGTTATGGTCCGACATCCAACTTAGATGGGCAAAGAAGAGGCCTCATTGGTAGTTTCTTTGTGTCAGGCGCAATTCATCCCAGTTACTGAAACCCATCAAACCATGAGTTGACTAGCTTTGTCATTTGGTCCAACATTAGTTTTCTGATGTAGGCTTCCACTTGTAGTTGTATCTTAGGTGTCAATACTTACTTTCTAGATTCACTTGTCTTCGTATTTCCAGCCAATGATGCCAGTATGGCACTAGCCTTCTCTATCGATGAAAATATCAGACTATTACCATGGCAGATAGCTTAGTCTGTTTGACGTTCTTCGTTAGACTAGAGACTAGAGTCAAGCCAATACAACGACGATTACTAGAGCTCCCAGAAGAATATAGATATAATTATAATTTCCAGATTCCAATAAAATGACTGATAAGCTATTGCAATTCATCAGTTTGGGACACCATATGAACACTCAAGTGAACATCCACATTTCTAGCACCTGACAGCTTCCATATTTTCCTCTTCTCTTTATCAATTATACTTCCATCCTATCATAGAGCAAGTGACTGATGACAATAGTAGAAGAACTTGAGAGTTTGTATTCAACTATTATCCTTTATTTTCAAAATAACGACAAACAATCAGCGCCACTTCTTCCTATAAAGTTTAATAGTACTTTGAAACGTCTTCATGCGGCATAGAACCAATTTGGGAATTAGAGCATGAAGCGGTTAACTATAAATCACCTCAATAATACAGTGATTTTTGAGCAACAGCATGTTAGGGTCCCCAACGAACATGGCTCCGTTTGAGTCCAACACTAATATGAATATGCTCTTTAGTCATTTCAGACCAGTGGCAAAATGTAGCAATATTATCCATATTTGTTTTGTTGGATAAAATAATTCTCTATCAGCAAATTCAACACCTTCAATCAACCCAAGAGATGACATACCTTAAGTTATTCATCCAGATAACCACATTTCGAGCACCTATCTCTGTAAACCTCAACTAATTTTAAAGACCTTTGGTTCCTCCAATTATAGCATAAACCAGTGTGGGCCTTTTCCTGTAATTTGGACAGGTCGACTCAATGCGGCCACCTGCTCATACCATGGTGGAAATCATCTTGGACTGCTCATGGATACAGGACCGTTGTCAACAGTTAGGTATGCTTACCTTGCCAAGTTAAATTCGTTTGTTTTTCCTTCAGAAGCATATCTAGTTTGCACCATTGAAAAGTTCATCATAGTCTGAAGACTGTGGCAAAAATTAGAAACTCTCAACAAAAGAACCTCCATACTTGATTTCTGCGACCATTGACAGAGCATCAATGGTTTGCATACTGCTGATGTAGACACGAACCGGAATTCAATAGATGACAAAATGGTTACTTTAGATAAACAGAATCTTCTTAGTATTCAGCACCTGCACTGCAGAACAATTTCAGTGCCGTACCACCAAAATCTTCACAGTGATGCTCTCTCAATCACGCAAATACTCTAGTCAGCGGTCCGCCAATTCAATCCTCTTCAGGTTTCTCAGATACATTGGTCATGAGATGCTTTTCAGTCGATTCTGGAGGTTGTTTCTCCAAAAGATTCTGGAAATGCCGATTCAATCGTCATAAATCAATTTCTCAGTGATTCACCTATTTGTGTGAAGTGCTGATATCACTATAATTAGGCGATAATTACAGATAAAAAGCCTAAGACTCTATTTTTCAAGAAGGCTAATAGGAGTTTAGGCAGAGAAAGAACTAAAACACCATGACCACTGGGGAGACTAAAGCCCACCAACCCAGAGGATTTTGAGGATTTAAAAACTAGTTCCAAGACCAAATCCTACAGAAAGACAAATAAAAGGTTCACAGAGTTGCTTTAAAGTTGTAGCCTAAGAGATACACTTAAGTAAAATAGAAGAGACTCATCCCTGGAAGAATGGCAGTGGGAAGAATAGATTCCCATGACAGGCTGAAGTCTTGATGAGCTAAGCACAGTTTGTATCCCAACAAAGGAGCCCCAAGACATGTAATAGTAGGATTTAGCACTACCATTGGCCTTTGCCTCTCAGTCTAAGATAAGTATGTCTCCTAGCTTCCTTGTCAAACCCATAACTCCTTCAACATGACACTACTACAGTAGAAGGAAAGATTCAAAAGAGCTGTACACATAAATTGTTCCCAGAATATTGATTCACTAAATGCCATCTAAGTGATTCTGCGCGCTCAATTATCACGCGCTGTGCTCCAACACACCTTGGTCGCAAAAATGCGACATCCATTGCTATTCAAAGAGACAACAAACTATCTGCTAAAGGTCCGGCTAAAGCATTTGCAAATCTTGAAACTACTTTGGCTAGCAACAATGCTTGGCATTCATCCTTGAACCTGCCACATAAAATTATGGGACTACATGTTCGCCTTGTACAAAAAGAACTAGATCAATCATTACTATCCTGAAATCAGAGCACCTTCAACCATGGGCTTCATGAAGGCGTATCATCGCTCGAATTGGCAATTTCTTTGTGACACAGGTCTACACACCCAAATCTTTGGTAGTGGCCTCAAACGTCACTTGGTACATCAATCTGGGACGAAAAACTATGCGGATTACTAGCTGGGTGGACGCTCAGAAACCAGTTCGCACGACTGGGCCAGGCTACTGGTCTTGCCACAGAAATCAGCTTGGCTAATCAACTGAGGCTAATCATCGTTCACAGGATTTACAGATGAAAACATCTTGGTTACCATAGCCTCCTTGCAAAGGGTTTCGCGATACCGTCGCACTCAATGGCGACGTTGCGGAGGCCTACACGCCCATTGCGATAGCAGCGAATGCGACATCAAAATCAACAATACGGGCTGGAATCGACTGCTGGTTGACTTCGTCAATATTGCCGATAAAGTCCCACCAAAATGGACGCGTTGACTCTGGTGATCGCCAGAATACGCACCTATTGTCTTGGGGTGACATAAAATAACTCTAGACCCTAAATCACGAAATGAATACTACTCTTTTACTAATAATTAAGGAGTATGAAAAATAAAATAATCCCACTCAAAAGCTCATTCATCAGCTATTATGATAGCTCTTTATCCCGCTATCCTCTTTTTATCTCAAGCCATTTCATTGGGTAGGTTCAAGAATGCGACTCTGGCCCTATACGCTTTATATGGATTAACCTACATACTTCCACATTTTAAACTGTTCCCAATTAGTCATGGCCATGTAAACTCTTTTGGGTTTAGGATTGATTGACGTGGTTGGTGGTTTCTGTGCTAACTTTTAACAACTGGTAGCATCTACCTCATCCATCAAAGCCTAAGTTATCTAGGCCAGTTCATCATTCTTCCAATCCTACTCGTTCCTGCTTTAGTAAGTACCAATCCCCTGACTTGGTGCCTTATCAAACTTCCATATTTTGCTCTCGGTGGTCTTCTCCTGGGACAATTAGTTTCCATACACGATTTTGCAGAACTGTCGCATACGAATTTGGCTAAACGAAGACTAAGACGACAAACGAAATATCTCTGCAATGTACAGGGCCATTTTTAATAATCAAGCTTCTCTTGGTGTCAATTTGTCACCAGAGATAAGCAAACAGTAGTCAACATTAGTAGGATCTTTTTGAGGCTCATCAACCCAATCTTGATTCATTTCAGGTAAAGATTATAAGTTCCAACTCAGTTGAAACAGTACCTCCCCCTTGTAAAAATCACTTTACTGCTTGCTAGTTATCATTTTCAATTTTTCATATCGATAATAGGTTCTGGCAGTCCATGGTTGGAATTCTTTCTTATCTTTGCTGCAGGCCCGTTATTTAGCTTCAATGGTACCTTTGTTATTTTGTTGGGTATAAATCATAAACACAAGTCATATGATTCTTCGCCAATGGGGTGGTATCCTCCCTCATCCTTATAAAGGTCTCAATATTTGCATGTAACGGCCTGCCAAGCAACAGGGGACTCATATGTCCTCCCATCAGTCTATTCCGTGACAATAGCCAGTAAAATATAGAAGGTAATTAGACTTGTACAGGTCTGTCACTTGGTTCCTACCTATACTTAAGGTTTTCAGCACCTGGACGGTAAAGGGATTCCCAGATGGGTAACCTTAAAGAGACTGGGAAGAATAAATGATATTTCCTGCAAAGGTCCACAGAGGTCTTCATGTAATCTTATTGGTGTGGGAGAGCCAGCAGCTACAAGGAACAAGAGGAGGCGTAAGCAACCCCATGTGGCTAAACTTATGCATGAGCAATCAAAGTAAAATAGAAGAAAATAGGTTGATAGGACAGAATCTTGCAGTAGATGATAGAAAACATCTCACTTGTCTTCCTCAATTTGAAAATCAAGGACAAGACAATGATGAGAAACACAAGGGCGCCAAAACCGAAACCAGCATCATTTGGACGGAGAAATAAGCTGGGTGGACATATCCATCACCCAAAAGCCAGACAGATTACTGGAATTTGATCGTGTTATTTGCAAATTTTGCAGCTGTTTGACAATGCCTTCAAAATTACTTCGAGGAAACATGCAAGTGCTCTTTCTTTGGCTTGACGTTCAGCCTCTATTGCTGCCTTTCATTCCTTAATTACGGCATTCCTTTTTGGAGCAAATGGTAACCTTAGTCAGTTCATGCCCTTGACTAGTGATACTCAAGAAAAGCAAGTACTGCATGTAGCGAAAATAGAGCTGTGTTTCCACTGCATTGACTACAAGGAAGACCATTCCCAGAATGCTAAAACAACTGCCAAAACAACAATATAACCTCAGAAGGCAGGTCAAATAATCGAAAGAAAGACCAGGCTAGATCCAGCGATAGCGGTAAGTGTATTTTATCAATTGTATCTCGTCTCAAAAGGTATCACGTGGGTGAATGCAGATAACGAGAGATAAGTTCAATGTACAGACTGCTGTTAGAAAACCAACTGGTTAAGAGCCAAAAGGAAGCTTACCACATTGGTAAGGATAGGAAATATGGCAAAACTCGCAGACTGGTGCCTTGGACAAAGTCAATACTCATCAGAGTGATAGTTGAAGCAGAAAAACCGGTACCACCTTATCATCAAAGGTGAGGCATTAACAAAAGCAAAAAATCAAGATTCCTAAAAGTCAAGACTTCTCTTTTGCATTTCTTTTTCTTTTCTTTCATATTTTCCTCCTTTTGAAATGATAACAACTTCGTATTCCTATTTGCTGAATTATACATTTTGTCAGTTTGAAAGACATTCAATTAAACCGTGCATTTTCATTAATTATCCATTACTTCAATCTTAAGAGAAACAAATCTCCATCAAAGCGGTGAATATACTTAAGCCTAATAAACTGCAAGGTTTCAATCCTCACATAACGGACCAATCAGCACCTTCACCTGCTTTCCTCCTAGCAGTTTTAAGTTTTGGAATATCAGTTCCCAAGACATCACACAGTAGTCTTCATACTCAAGGCCAATTTCAGGCCATTCGTTGCAAGAAAGCGGTGAGGCGAAATGGCGCACCTGCTCATCTGCTGTGGGACCCCACAGGCTTCTTATTTCTGGACTAAGCGTAAAGCGACATCATTTTCAGATTTATGAATGGTCTGAAAACGATCAAAGAGCACGGAAATAACGTATTCAGAAACTGATAATCACAAATGGTTGTCACATCCGTTTAGCAAAATACAGTGAAATGATAGTTATCAAAAATGACTGAAATTGGAAAAGACCTTATATTCCTCACTTTTCTAGCTTACAGTAACTAAATGACAATGAACGTTGGTCCCACAATATCGAATGGCTAGAAATAAACTGGTAAGAGTGACATCTTGTTAAGTCTTAGCTCTTGATAACTACTCCTGAATTCCAGCTCAGTCAATCGCGTGCGTCTTGCGCTCCTTGTCGTCTACAGCCCTCTCAACAAGATGTTGATTATCTCTGCTGTTCATCCTTTCCAGGCTCTCTGAGAATCTTAGATAGAATAACTGCCCCTGGTTGTATTTGGGTTACCATAGCCTTCACATTCATACTGGGCATGGTAGACCATGTTTTCTGGAATAACAACCTTCTATATTTGGACGGAGTTCAGTCAAGTTCTCCATAGACTCACTCACATCCTCCTTTTAGCGTACGCTCACTGATACAGGCGAGCTGGTAGTCGTTTTGGGAAGTATCGCTCGCACCAGTTCGGACACAAAATTACAAGACGTTTGGATTTTGATGCTGTCATTATAAAAATCCCCTTCTAATCAAACCTCTTATTACTAAAAAATTGCACATACAGATTGTGGTACTCATAGATGATAGTCACCCACGAACATACGAGCACAGGGGTTATAACTCAAATAATGGTGCTTTCTTTCGATTCTCTGGCAAGAGATAGAGCATCGACTCACTTAAGAGTATCAATGGCAAAACAAAGGTCAAAAGAAATGCTCGCTTTTCAGCTTTTTCCTCCTGAAAGCAAGATTCAAACTCTAGTCAACCAGTTACTAAAAAGCCGACTCAAGCCTGAGTCCACCCATTCTTTCGATGATCATCTAAATAACATTCACTTTCTTTGTCTAAACATCTACTCCTCTAAATATTCTATATGTAATTTAGTTTTTCTATTATAATAAATCGGCGTCATTTTCTGAAATACTTAAAAAGCAACCTGTCTTAGGCTGGCAATAGTTCTTTGTTCGTCATTCTCAATTTTTAAACTATATACTGAATTTTGATATTACAAGAAACTAATTCATCTGTATCTGGAAGAGTGGTGGCATCATCAGAGAAATCTCATCAATATTTGCGCCGTTAGTGATATGATTTTACTAAGTTTTGAAATGATGTTTTACATCTACCATATTCGCCATCGAGGTTAAATCATCAGCCGGTCATCCTTGGGGCTCAATATACAGCGAGCTCGTTTGATATAGAAATTCTCTTATCGTAGATGTGTTTCTGTGGAGAACCTGACGAATAAAAGGTCTGTAATTCAAAGGGTTAGCTGTCACCATGCATGATTAGGTAATAAATTTACCATCATCAGTTTGGCATCTGGGGCAATCGGTTTCCAAAAGCCACCAACTGGATTGGTCAAGACAGCAAAATCATGGAAAGACCACCGTACAAAGACACCCTCATCATGCATGTGCGGACAGGACAACCTAACAGCATGGCGTAGCTCCTTTATAACAAAGTCGTAGAATAACCAAGCACTGTCTTTAGGCAGCCTAGAGCACACTATAAAGTTAGTTCCGTAAAAGGAACCCGCAGCTGCAATGGTAGGTAACATCAACATGGGCTGACCAATATTATCCATTTAGAAGAGGTTTGATTTTTGTAATGTATTCATGAGTTTCCTCTTGCGATCTCTTTAAGCGCTTGTGCAAAGTCATTGTTTATTGTCCCCATTGGGAATAACCGCCGCCATTTGTGGGCGATTTTAGGTGAGCAATCCAAGAGTAACCTGTTGATTGACTATCGCCACCTGCAGCAATAGCTAAATCAAAAGCCTCCTTTAGCCCGCACAGTGGCCTCATTTTTTGCTGAGTTCTCATCACAATTATTTGTTTGAAGGCTGATGCTTCAAAATGACGCCAGAATATCTAAGACCTCAGCAACATTTTTCATAGATTTCTTGTCAGATGTTAGATTCTCTAAATTAAGCAGGCATTTTTATTTTTATATTGAACTCCTATAAATCCAACCTTAAGCCTCATCTTTTGCATCCAATTCCTAGGCACTTTTCCAGCACCGCTTCCTACAGCCAACTACTAAATCTGGCTTTCTTGAGACTAGAACCTGTCACCTCCTTTTAAACTAGGTTTTCCCTTTGTACCATTTAGATGCTCCAATTTCCTGTCAAAGCAACTGCTCTTCTTACTGAATGGGATGGCATCATCTGCTACCTTTTGCCCAAGATAAATGAAATTATTATGGTTCCAGTTCTTCAAGAAGAACCTGAGCTTCTTCTGTAACCAGCAGAAACTATTTGGATGGACTTAGCAATAACCTCTCTAAAACCATCTACAACAGTGCCTCGACATCTGCTGGCTAACTCTTTTTTATACTGTAAAGCTTCTTAACTGCTTACAACCTTAGCACCATTGCGTAGTCCCAAACCATGAGGCAATTTCTCTGCAGAATTTTCTTTTGAAGCAGATGGCTGCATAAGTTTTCAGCAGACTTTTCATAGAAACCTTCCCAATTGGAGAAATCTTGGCTATTAATCTATAGATATCAGCTATCTTTATCAATTCAACTAAAGCTTTTCTCAACCACTGAAAGGTCCCTTACCTGATGTTCATGGCATCACGAGGCAAAATGGATGAGGCTATGTCTGAGCTTGAGACAGAAGGATTAATACAGCATGGGGAGACAGCTTCATCTTCAAGTGCAAGAGACCACTGCACAAGATGGACATTGCGTCAGTACTTCCATCAGTTCGTGCGTTATGCGCAACGCTCTACTACACAAGTACCGGGGATAATATCACGGCTTTGTAGACAATAACGGTATCTTTCGATAGAATCCTCTTTTCAACCAATACCAGTCCATTATGAAGGTAGCGACACCGTTGTCCTACTAGTTGCCGTCCGATTAGCGATCGGCATTCTACACCAGCCCGTACCTGCCAGTCCACGGGAAGTTCACCATACCTTTTCCTCCAGCAGGGAATTTATGACAATATTGCTTGTGGTGCCTTAACTGTAAAACCTAGCTCTTCTTGCCATAGACTGTGACTTTATTGACTACTGCATCAATGCTCCATTAAATGTCGCGATCCTGTCAAACTTAGCTTGAATAAGTCCCAAATCCTGTCATCGATGATAGCGTGTCATCGTGGATTAACAGAAACCCTAAGTTCACAACTTCATTCAAGACATGTTTTGTGAGACGCTCCGGTGGACTCCTTCCTGATAAAGAGTCGCTAAACGACAGCTCATGTAACCACTTTAGTATCAACTGACAGAAGGGTTCAACCTTGCATTTCGTGAGTTGGCAAATTCAAACTACTTGACCTCCTGACTATTTGGATGTTGATGCGTTCAAACTCAGCCACGTGGCAAATAACTGCCTCCCCTGAACAGTAATAAGCGGTTGGTCAACCCAGGAGGGAATATCAGGATACGCTTGACATTTTTCAGTGATATTCTCCTGTCAGAACCATCACCCACGTGTCGCACCTACCTGGAGGAGCACCATCCACATGGATTGGCAGATAGAGACCATCAATTTGAGTTCAACCATATAATCAGCATTAGGAAATTCAGCCTTCCTCTCTAGTCAAAGGCATCCAGTTCTTCTCGTGAAAAGCATCCTGCAAACTATAAAGCGGATACTCATCTTGTGTACTCAGTCATCAAAGACAGACCTCCCACGTGCGTAGGACTGCTCTGGCAGACATATTCAGGGTGCTCAGCCCTCAAAGCCTACTGGCTCATCGATGGGGCTTATCATAGTCTACATCTGACACCGATGGATTATCTTCAGCTAATGCTCTGCATGCCATACTGATTTAAGTTGTAACCAGGTCTTTCATTCGATTTTTTCCATAGGAACATTTTAACATAGCTGAAAAAAACGCAGACGTTAATTTGAGAAACAAAAATCAATGACTTTGGCCAATTTCTTAGTAAAATTGCAACTAAGGGGAAAGCCAATTCTCCATAGCAACAGTGAACCAGAATTTACTTAAAATAATTATGGTAACTGAGTCAACACTCAATACAATCGTCACCATGAGAATAGGAAGTAAAGATAAAAGCTTATAGGCCTTGTCAAAATACCCAAAATATCTTGGTTTTAAAACGGTCAAAGAATAAACACACAGACAAACAAAAGAATATTGATGTTGTTGACTGTGTTATCAATCATGTTAAAAGCTAAAGTGGCAATCACATGGCCAAAATGCTTGTGTGTTATACGATTATAAAATCTAAAAGATTGAACATTTCACAGTTTCTCGGAACTGGTGGGGACCGTAGGAAATTAAATTAAAGGGTGGCGACAGTCAAGAGACCACATAAAGGCCATGTAATGTGTGTTAAATCACGGTGGTTGTTTTCATTTTCCTCTATAATCAATGTTTTTTTTTCTTAGCTGAAAATCAATAATCCCGTCAAAGAGCCTGGATCTCACAAGCTCTTTTTTATCATCTAGGAATCATCTCATATTTTTGTGTTTTGCTCACTACCATCTCGGAAAACTCTGAATAATCAAGCCGTCACATCTCCTCTTCTACTTTTTGATTCATATCTAGAAGAAACACCATTAGGTCGCGTTAAAGAGACTGGCACCCAAATCAAAATCCTAAGCCAAAAAAAGATGAATTAGCTTAGAGACGAAAGTCCTTAATGAATCCAAAAATGGCAGTGTAATCGACTCAAAATTTACGAATCCTATGGAGTTCTGAGCAAATTTGCTTAAATGGCAATGCTAAAAGTCTTGTAAAGATGGTCCTGGCATAACGCGGCGGATTTCCAGAATCTTCACCACATTCAGGCTTTGAGAATAAAAACACCATCATTCCCAGGAAGACAACGCAGTACTCAGGGTTTAGATACTATTTAGAATGCGTTGGTCCATCTTGGAACCAATAGGATGGGTCTGATTGATAGCTCGAGGACCAAACTGAATAATCGTGGACAGCATTGGGTGCAAGGTGAGCAGAATAAGATTGCAGACTCATGAGAGCCACCGATAGTGTGACTAGTAAAAGACATCCTACGGTGTTCCTGAGCACCCATGTGTCAACAGGTGAAACAGAGACTTAATCATAGTCAGGGAATCCCCGTCAAAGAGGCTGACTCCTGGCAACTGTCAGAAGGTGTAGAGATATCCTGAACAACGTTGGCTGCAGAGTGCATAAAACTGCTTGGAAGGTGTATTATAAACTTCAAGAGATCTATCGTATCAATATTCAAATAGGAACATTGGCCGCAATGACAATGAGGCGGGAAAAATCGTCAAAATGAGATGACAAGCCACTGCGATAGTTGAAATCTATCTCTGCACTACACGATAATGCCTAAAGATAAACCTACGGGGCGCCACTGGTTTATCCAGAGATGAGCCATTAAGCCTTGTCATTTCATAGTGTTCCTTTCTTCCTTGTGAAGTCAAAATTACTGGACCATCGCATGTAGGTGGGTGTTCATAATGACAAGAAATCCCACCGTCAAGAGTTTGTAGGCCAACCCGTTTCAGTCCGTATCAGTTTCCCCAAGTACGAGAGTATTAATCATTAATCGATAGTCGAACCATTTCCTTCTTTGAGATGGAGACCTCGTCCGTACACCCATAGTTTGCTTTCCATTGGTTCTTCGTGCATTTGTGCGGCAACTCCGTGTGTAAGTCACGGGCAACACCGTAACCACGACTTTCAGCGTATTCTTGGATAGCTGCACAATATCACCGATACGGTTACTGCGACAACCGTATTCAATACACCACCAGGTACATAGCCTCGCGTATTGCGCTTCCGCCGGTTTTCGCCGGTCAGATGGCGTTCCAAGTCACATAAGTAACATGAGTCAATGAAACCATGAATATGATTCCGTGTATTTTTAACCTGGGCAACATTTATCAAAGTCAGTTTTGGCATAAGGACTGATGACTTATCGATAGAACCACAGCAAGACCATATCAACTTTCAGAGGTCCTGCCATCTTTCAAAATATAGTGACATTGGAAGCTGTACTTCAATCATTAAGGCCACAGCATGTTGCATGGGTAATCCCATAATACTTCCCTCAACTCCAATCTGAAGGAAGAACATTTTCTTCTTTTCCCATGACAACCTTTTCTCACTTCCCATATCCTCCTGGTTAAGTCCGTAGACCAATGTGAATACTATGAAAGAATCCCTACCCTATCCATTACTTCAATTTAAATTATTTGATTTTAATGTAATCGTTATTTTCTCCGTTTCTTTATACTCTTTTATTTTTATTCATTCTTTAAAGTTTTCTTATACAACCTTTAGTTTGCAATTGATATGATTCCATGAGTAACCATAAAGGTCAGATAGGCTCTGCATCCTGGTCTCAGCGATAATACTTAGGTATAATCATCACCTTGTCATCAATCTGGAAGGCCGCCCTGAAAGTAAAACATCATTTCTTCAATCACAAGACCATTTGCTCCTGCTTATCCGCATTACGATAGACGAACCTCTTTAACCATCTCACCCAGAACACCCTGGTGAGGTTTCGATTATCAATCATAGTGGGCTCTACCTCAGGCTAGAGCATACTTGTCCTAGTTTAGGTCGCTATCATTTGATCACCTAAAAAGGTATGTAAGTTGCCACGATTATTGGCTCAAATTCTTCCAAAACCAGCGACGGTAATGCACCCTAGATAGTGTTTTCTTCATCCACAACAGGAATGATATCAAAGTCTTCAAAATTGTCCTTTTTGGTAACAGTTGCAGACTTGTCTCAAGTCGTGTCACCGTCAACCATCGCGGTGCATATAAGCATGAATCGTCAGTTGCGATTAGACACATCCTGTGGTCACAATCCAATCACTTTTTCAGACTCAGATGGGGTGGAGAAACGTACAGGTTGGTCCGTTTATGCATTCTAAATCTGGCCGTCATTTCTGGAATCATGTAGTTTGTAGTCTTCTCGTCAAGTATAGACTTGAGCTCACGATCTTGATATCTGTTTTGATACACGGACGTTCCAGCGCCTGGTTAATCATAGTTGCCACGATAAGTATCATAAGTTGTGACCATGACCGTTGCTTCAAACGGCTCACGCACCTATCAGAGCCACAAAGTATGCTAGAATAGCATTATTGTTTGAAACAAGCAATTGAATATCCTCACAGTCCCAACAATAAGAATCTCACAGGTGAGATAACAGGTGATATTCTCAATAGTCACTGGCTCAATATAGAACTTACAAGACACATTCCAGATGCCCATGACAGAGATATCGAACTCTGTAATCTCTACAATCTCACCGTCAGCCTGTCAAGACGAAGCGAACTTTCTTTTCAATTTCAGACAAGTCCACTCCGAGGTTTAGTCTCAACTGACCCCTCGATTTTCAGCTAACTGAATGGCTCGATAAACGATTCGTAGAAACCTGTAAGTGATTTGAAATACTACGCACTAACACGCTTACCGATGACAAGGCCTCAAGATAATCTAGAATTTCTTTGGTATTTACTCCCAATTCCTCCTTCTCAAAGCGGAGATAATCGCGCATCGGTAGTGTATCAGTCTGCTCCCTTAGAGCAGGACTACAAGTTTAAAGCCTGATTTTCCACTGCACGAATCGATGCCTTATTTACCAAATGGGAAGCAATAAAGATAAGCCGTTCCCATTCATTACCCATAAAGCCAAATCGACAGACGAGTAACCCGCCTCAGTCATTAGACCTCTACCCCAGTAGAGAGCGTTTAAGAAAATAATGACTCTGCAGTCCGTTTCGGACATCAATCTTCTCAAAACGAACGACGCCAATCATCTTATCTAACTCTTTATCTACAATGACATACACTGGGGTTCCTTCTGGAAATAATGAACAAGGCAATCCGTTTCATGTGTTTTAAGGTGGCAGGAAAGAAGGTGTAAATTCTGGTTGTTAATTTCATTATAAAATCAAACGATCCAAAAATGGAGTGGTCCTAAAGAAAGGCTCCGACTCAAAAGGTAGCTTTTAAACTAGTCCAAATATCACTTAGAAAAGTAACTATATGCTTTGGTTTTAGAAATGGAAAAGGCTCAACCTGGGGGTTGAACCTTGAGCTTAATCTTCAATCAAACGAATATCACCAAGGTCAGAAAGTTTCTCAATGATGTTGAATACCCGCGAGATAAGCTGTGCAGCAATTTCAGACTTGACCTTCTGCCACATAGACCTAAGCAACAAGCGCCGCACCTGCACCAAATCCGCTGGCACACAGTGCCTTACAAGAGTTGCGTTGGACCATTGCAAACAATTTGTCACCAGTACCCGGATATCAGCTTTCCCATGGGTAATTCAGGGCAATGGATTCACACATTTTCTAGATTATATCTGTAGTTTTTTCCTCGACCAGCACTTTCAATAACAGTAAAATTGTCATTTGGTTGTGCAAGTCAGTCATAAAACCTGGAATAGAGCGATGTCTTAGTGTCAACTTAGGTTTAGGTCCTTGCTCACAAAAATAGCATCTTCTTCAGCAGTCCATTTCAGACACCATTACTTCCAAGTTTAATAGGCTTTCAAGGTGTTCATAAAGAACATTTTACAACTTGAATTCCTTACCGATAGCCGCTGCCACTATGATATAAGAGATAACCGCTTCCAATACGGTCTGGAATAACCTGATGACCGTGCCATGTAGACTATCAACACCATCTAATAGTAATCCTTCTGTACCGTGCCATGCGCGCCCCCATATTATTGAGAGGAGTTGCACCATCAATGATATGGTTCCGCGCGCATTCAATAACCGTACGACCGTCAGCCTTGGCCGCGCAACATGGTATTGATAGTCAGCTCAACGCAAAATGACCACGTAGCCATGAATATGAGCGCATAATTCGTTGTTGACATCGGTGCAATGCCATAGACTCTGGCCATGGAAGAATGCTTTTTATCGCTTCAGAGCATGTAAGGTGAAGTGTGGGACGTAGTCCCAGGTCACACAGCCACCAGGCAGAGCCTGCATTGTCGGCCGTGACGTCCGAGCAAGCTACATAGAATAGTAGAGCACGGGGCTGTGATCACAAGTGGTGGCGTATGTAGCATATCATGGATCAGTTTTCAGGTGTTTCGCCCTCACGCCAACAAGACCCCCATGCTTCTATAGTTTCAATAAGGTTATCAAGCGTCATGCAGTTAACGTCAGGTAGCCTCCATCAAGTCGAATAATTCTTGGAATCATTGCAACAAACTGAATTTTTGGCCCTAGTGCACTTCTCACGAGTTTCTACTGAGTGATGATAATTTTGCATACTGTTCGATCTTTTCTTATACCTGGAATAATTTAAACTTGGAGACTCTACCATAGGATTTGGTGCAGCCAAATTAAGAACTCTAACAATTTATGGACGGTTTCCTTGACCACGCCGACCCACCCTTACAAACATGTAGCCGTCTTTATCGTACCGGCAGGCGCCAATGCCCAGCGTTGCTTGGTGATTTCCCAATGTTTCCATCATTTGGATCAGCTGGCAGTTGACTCTCACCGAAACAGAGCATAAGGGCAGGGAGGGCTGTAGCTGGTCCAAAAACCTTCTTCAGATGATGGCCTTTGAACCAGGTGTCCTGACTTTGAGGACACTGGTAGCTAGATAGGATGGCTGACCATCAGTTCCTCCTCTATTCTTTCCAGATCCTCCCGTAAACAAAACTACTTCTAATAGTTTTCCATAAAGAACTATGGAATCGATTATTTTCACCATCATAACTATTTGGATAAAGAACACTGCATAGCTTACTTCCATATTAGGTAAATTGTCTCGACCTTTAGAGTGCGAACTGGGCGTTTTAAAGTTCCAGAGTCGTTTCACAAAGCTAAAACAGGTAAAAGCTCCTTGGCTGATACAATTTCAGCAATCTTAAACCCTTGCTACTTCTTCCAAATCACCAATATAGGTCTGTATCCATTATGAGTCAGGACTAGATGGTCATTTAGACACTCCCTAGCCTATGGAGTAAAGGTCAAGTTTTCTCTCCAGCATTTGCTCATAAGCGCAAGCCTCTTTTATTTCCGCTTTGAGCCGAAATCACCTGCCACCCACATCAATTGGATAGTGTCATGGCTCGCCTCCTCAGAAAATACTATCTCCCTGACCAGCATCAACCATGATCACCTCATTTAGTTAAAAGGATGTTTTATTTAAGACCATCAAAGACAAAATCATCAAAGGCAAATCCTAAACTGGGGCTTTTCCAAAAATCAAAGAGCAAGAACCAATATAAAAGCTATCATCAAAGTAAGCTAGAACAAATGGGTTTCCTAAGTCAAAATTTTGGCTACTCAAGGATTGTATCCAAGTCAAAAGGTCTCCATCCATTCAAAAACAGAGTTGATTTGAGAAAAGATTGCAGTCCTGAGCAAAGTTAAATCAAGACTGGGTAGAAGCTTCTCAAAGACTATCAGAAACATATACGTCAGAATTAAACTCACCCGATTTGAAAGGTCCCTGTGTAGTAAGTTAGAAAATAAATTCAAGACTCAACACTGACTCATGCAGATTGACTTTTTAGTGACATCTCTCAAAATCAAACAAACATAGAAGGCATAGGGCAACAAAGCTGCCTCCACTGTTAAAAGGCCAGAGGTAGAAATAGAACAATAGGAAGCAAGTCGTTTCCCACATTATCCAGTTTTTTAATACAGAGCTCACTATGGAAGCTTTGATCAGGAATGTGGGATGAAGCTGTCAACCTGTCATTAAGCTATAGCATAAGGAAAAGGCAAAACCAAGAATAATAAATGAATGATAATCTTTGGTGGCCCAAGCTGAGTCATAACGAAACCATCCCAGAAAAAGCCCACTTGCATCCCGAAAGTGCAGATAGATGGAATAATCCCTAAACTCGTGTAAAGCTGACTCTGCTCATCAGACTCCTTATCCAAATTCCCGAAAACAAACCTGTCATATAATTGTCTCTGTAAGTTAGGAAAATGCGTCTGAATATGATTAAAGCCCTCCTCCTCAATTGATGGAAAATACTAGGGGATGCTGGTTTGAGGCACCATGAATTGGCCTTTCCAATCTGGAGCCATTCGGTAAATCCTTGACTGAAAAAACTCAGATTAAGACTGATAATTTAAGCCCTTGAAATTACGTTGACCAGTTCTTTGAGGATAATTTCTTTCCTTCTTCATCAATTTGACTCTTGATCTTAAAAAAATTCATCCTTCTCAGATTTGAGTCAGTAAAAGCCTGATAGGTTTGTCCTTTACCCTTTCCAATAATGATAATTGCTCTGCATTAACCGATAGCATATCAGCAACCAAGTCCTTGATTGATTGCGGTAGGAACATTTTGTCTTGCTGGCTCTGTGGTGCAAGATAAAAAGTAGATTAAAACTGCCTACAAGCCCTGTTTAGGGCTGCCTTATTCTTCCAATGATGCTTCAAAACATCTAAAAGAAAAAGACAACGCCCCAATTAGCATAAACGACTAGTGGCCAAAAATCGTAAAATAAAGAGCAGCTATACTTGAACCAAGAAAAGATTGATTGGAGTTTTTTACGTACATGAGAGGACTCCTCTGATTTTTCTAAAGTTTTATCGCAATTCCTGGGGACATTTTTCAAGTCATCTCTACAGTTAGAAATCCTCCATGACTTTCGACAGGCAATGATATCCCTCTGCCCTTGGCTCCAATTCCAGAAAGTGGTTTGCAACTCCTCCCAGGGTCCTGTTTAAGTTATTTTGCCATCGCGCATAGTTTGCCTCGCTTTGTCAGAGACCTGACAGTTCCTGATTGACCAAGGACAGGTTTCATCCTTAGTTGCCACATAACAACCTCTTGTCAAACCAGGCTTGCAGCTAAGTTCTTGCTCTGTAGCATCGCATCCTATCAGGTCATTCCCAGCCAGCTTTGATGGCATCAATCACTAAACGCTTTTTAAAGTATAAACCTTGGATTAATACATGCCCGTCTACCGTTACTTGCGGCTTCTCTTTCACTTTGTGATCTTTGACTGGAAGACGCCTCAGAGAATAGACTGTGAACTTTTGACTTGGATGGGGATGTTGACGGCTGTACATCTGTATAAAAGACGTCTCACGCCTCCATGCTGTTGCGCTTACAAGTCATCCATAGAAAATGAAAATCGCAATCAGTACAACTGATGACATAAAACAGACGATTATCCTTGACGCTTGACTAGAATCTTTTCCTTCACACTCTTCATCCTTAATTGATATATTTCTTCTTATTCGTAAAAATTTGAAAAATATATCAAAAAGTAAAAAAACTCCATCAGATCTACACTGTCTGACAGAGTTATTAGCTTATTTCATTTCTTTGCTTTGGTGTTTCAGGGTTCCAAACTGACCCCATACATACTTAGAAAGCCATAGTCAAAAGCTTTTTATTAGTAGCCATAAGGCAGGAAATTGCACAGTAAATATATGTCAATAAGGTTTGGTTTTGCTTTATATTTCCAGTAGCTCAGCTTCTTCATCAAGACAATCAAATTAGATTGGATACGACGAGCAGCCTCTTGAATGTTTTAATCATTCAAACTATTCAAATCAAATATCAATAGGATTACCATAGTTCTTATCACATTCACCAAAATTAAAACCCCTTAGGCTCCACGAGTCCTTGATAAACAACTTCATAATCTGCTTGTAGCCATCTTAGCGATAACCACCTTCACCCTTAACATCAGAAGAATGACTTGGCTACACTTAGAACATAGTCAAGCGATTACTCTTCAAGCATGTGTGCAGTGCCAGTGGCTTCTTGACAAAGTTTTTTCCCGGTCAATTGGGAAGCTACATGGATCACCAACCAAGATACGGCTCTTGAAGAGTTCTTTCTAGCCATGAAATAAACTGCTTAGGACGGGCTAGAAAAGGTATATAAACAGAGTCCCTACGTTCGGTGGAGCAACAAGATCTCGTTTCATCCTTGTTCAATAATTTGTCCCAGGAATTGTGGTAATGGGCATTACCATTGATAATCCAAAGAAGGAAGACAACAAGCCCGTAAATAAGCGTAAAACTGCATTTTGCCTCTTTTTCTACAAGTTTTTGCTATTATGCAAAAGGGCTCTTTTTCCTTTAGTTTCTTTGTAAAAGTCTTGAAAGTGGTGTGGCCACGGCGCTTTCTAATGGTTGGCCTATAATGCAACTATGAAAAAGTATTGAGATTATAGGGAAAAATCAGAAGAGTACTTAATCACACTCATGTTGCAAACTTGGTTGTTCACTTTATCCTAGGCTTTGTCCTATTCAACGCCATAACACAGAAATCTGAACAAGTAGCTTAAAGGCTGAGAAAAGACTGAACAAGTCGCTAATAGCACAAGCTCATCTTGAAAAAGCTAAGAAGAAGAAATTGGGACTCAGAAAGGTATAACCACATTGCAGCCTGACTATACTTGATGTGTTACTGCTGTAGAATAACACTATTAAATGACCAGTCTCAGGATATCTGACGACAAAGGTGATCTTTTAACATTTGACGATGGTTGGTCAGCACTGACCAAGTCGCTGAGTATTTGAAAGAATACGAATTATTCATACATTCTTCCATTGGGTACACATTACACAAGAAAATGGACATCCTCAAACATAAAATTACAGGAAAGGACATGCGTTGCTGTACATAGCCCCTCAGCTTTAATCCTCCTTTATCAGGACATTGTTCTATAATCAAAGTCAGATTGTTTTGCAATTAGCAAACCATGGCTAATTTCCAAGCCATCCCTGTAGGTAAAGACTTTAAAACCAAGAATCTTCAATTATCCTGGTGAGTCGTATGTCATGGCAAGGAGTCTGATACCTTCAAGCTCTCGCCAAGGAAATTGTCAGTGGATTGACTGGAATATATGCTTTGTGTAGTCTGAGACGACTCCTGTTCGCCCAGCAACATCTGAAACCATGATGGCCCTTGGATTAGTTCCTGAAATGTCTTCCTAGAGTCGTAATGAGTTGTCACCATGCACGACACTTTCTGGTAAAGGCTCACAGTTAGACCCTTCACAAATCATCAGATACTTCAAAGACAAGGCTACCTTTTGGTGTCCTAGAGTAATCCTCACTTAAATTCCTTTAGACTGTTTTTTGTTATTACAATAAAAGCTGTAACAAATCCAATTTTAAAAGATGGAGAACGCATTGGCCAACTCTTACTCACAGATATAAAATCATACAAAAGACAAGGAGGTCTTCAGCCTATTCTATCGACAGTGTCCTCCTCTCTCTGATTTCAAAATTCCCAAGAGGGTTAATCGTCGACCTCTCTGTTCGGAAATGGTACAATTGGCCTCTTTTGTAAATACACGCACTGAGGCACCAATTTACGCTTGGTTGAGCTGAAACGCCTGGCTAGCGCCGTGACGTTCCGTCATCTCAGCCAACTAAGAGGACAGGTGACCGTTATTAATGAACTGAAATTTGTATTAAGACTTTGATCTCAGGTAGACCTTATTCTGTAACCCTCTCCTAGGGCGACAGAAACATCAAGAAGAGATCTATCGAGCACTACCTCTTCAGCAATCACACGAAATCACGGCCAATCTAAGAGAAATTTGAATTAAACCATCATGCCTCAAATCTAACGGACGTATTGCCGCTGGTGCATCGTCTGGCCAACTTTGGATATCATCGACACCATGCGCCAATATAATCCTATAGCACCTAAACGCATCAGTTTATCTCCTAAGATGGGACGTAGGGCCTAGTATGCTCTGATTGGAAATACATTAAGACAGCTCTGACAGATGGCTTGAAATCAACTTCACCTCTTTGTACATGAGAGAAGTGGAGACTATACTGGGCAAAATCTTTGGGATTTTACTTTTGGAAAAGGCTGAGGGGTGAGTCCTGAACGACGGCAGAAAGGATAACCAAAGGCCTACATGTATGCTGGTTGGGTGTGCCACGTTAACACTCTATACCAGACTATACTACACGGACGTCGAACGCCACTTACTCAAAACCCATAACATGACAGGCGCTAGAGTATACAGGAAGCCATACTGCCAGTCAAACTCCTCTATTAGAAGCCTTATTAGGCAGAAGCCATAGACTTAAAGCACTCTTTAAGAAAAAAAAGCCGAGGAAAACTAGCCTATATCAAAAGAACACACGGAAAAATAACCGTGTGTTTTGTCTCAAGAAAAACACCTCTATTTTCATAGGCATTTTCATTGTTTATTTTATCACCTTTTGTGCGGATAACAAAACATTTTTCATTCCTTGAGGTACCGGAATGGACGTTTATTTGATTTTCAAGTCACGGCTATTCTTCTTAGACTTGCGTTTGAAGTCACGACAGCCTTCCGTCTCGTGTCCCCAGCAGTTACGGTCATGCGGTATCCACGACGGTTGTTATGACCACGGTTGCCATGGCCACCTTTGCCGCCACTTACCACCGTACACCTGAGTGGTTTGAATGGCAATGGTTTTACGACGTTTCCGCTTCTGGCATTGTCTCTGGGTCTTGAACAGGTCAAACTCAAGATGCTTAATTGCCAATTCTTCAGGAGTAGATTCTTAGGCCAATTTAACCCGCATCTTGCCAGACTTGTCAAAGTTAGAACGGATAAAAAGCTTCAGCCGCAAAGAAATCGCGTTCGATCTTCTTGGGAGCAACTTTCTTCTTGGCTTAGAGGCTTCTTGAGCTATTGGTGGCTTGAACAACACCATTGCGTTTCTTGAAAATCAAATTTTTCAAATGATTCCCAAGTAACCCATTTCATTTGGTGCTACGAAAGTAATAGATTGACCTAGTTGGCCCTGCATCCTTAGCCGTCCAATACGGTGAACGTAGCTTTCCTGGATCTTGCTTCAGAATATCTTAATTTATAGACGTAGGTGACACCTGAAATATCAGACCCTGCAACGTCTGTATCACCAACAAAATATCCGATTTGGTCGTTCTTAGAGTCACGGATGCTGAAGACGCTTGTTTGATCAGGTCACCATGGATACCTGGCTGAAACCACGGGGTTTCAATGCGATATCGCTCTCCATCCACACGACGTTTGGTACGTCAAAACGATTGACAGTTCTGGTTGGTCAACGTCCATAAGGCCGAGTCATGGTTATCAAACTTCTCTTGTTCCTTCCTCCGGATAAAGTGTTGGTCAACGTTAACATTGGTTAATTCTTTGGCCTTGATTTTCTGCTCAGGATCTTTCATAGACTGCACACCAATACGTTTGGTAGCATCAGGCATAGTTGCTGGGGAAAGGACGTTCGACGTTCTTCTGGTACTCAGCTAATGATAAGCTTCAATGTCTTCAGGAAGCCCTTAAACATTTCATCCTTCGTCAAAATCAAAGTCTCATTATTGGTTTAAGAGCCTTACGTTTGATAAGGTCAGGAGACGACCTTTGGTGTCCTACAACGGTATGGGCACCCTGTGAACGAGAATAACTCCGATTTGTTTTCAATGCTAGAACCACCGTAGACTGAGCGAACCTTAGCACCTTTGTCGACAAAACAGGAAAAAGCTCTTCTTGGTGCACTGTAACTCACGTGTTGAGGCAATAACAAAACTTGGATTATATTTTCTTCCTGTACGGAATTTTATCTAAGGTAGGCAAACCAAAGTACGTGTTTACAGGTACCAGTTGCAGGCTGACCGATAACATCCTTACCTTCAGAGCGAGTGGAATTGTCAACTCTTGGATGGGTGATGGTTTTCAAAACCAGCAGCTTTACAACAGCTGATTGGATGTCTTCTGATAGGTTTAAAATCTGTAAATTTCAAAGTATTCTTCTTTCTATTTGAAGGCGGTGCAGAGCCACCTTATGAGACTTAGTTGTATGATAGATTCTTTACACTGTATTTAATGGTCGTTTGTTTTACTGCATCATCTAATCTATCATATTTAGAAATAAAAGAGACGAAATAACGTTTTCAAAACCGCCTTCAATTTGAAGACGGTTTCCTCCACCTAATTGGTATTTATATGGACCAACCAGCACATGGGTAGCGGGCCAAAGACCAAACAAAGAATTACACTACACAAATGTGGTGAAATCCAGGTGGACTGACCGTCATAGTAGGAACATTCATCCAAAGCCCATAGTAATAACGGCAAGTACTCCCAAATTGCCTCAGTAATGGTCAAATTATCAGGTTGTTATTCAGGTTATTATTTTGAGATATTATTACAGAACCTGACAGTTGCTGTAGGACACCCAGAAATTAGGTCCGTCATGGCTATAGCATCACTTCAAAGTCATAGCATCATCAAACTGTTCTTTTTCGACCTCCCGTTAGACTGACGATAAATAGCGGTAACATGATGTGTTCAATAGAAGACGGTTTCAATGGCTACAGCCTGAGCAGACCATACCTGTTTCAAATCTGAAAGGTCATGAATTCTTACTTGTCATAGTCTGCCTTGAACGTCCCTTCAACCTCATCTTTGCTGATCAAAACGTTTCAATGACAGGATAGTAGGCGGTAGAATCATCAAGTCCTGCAAAGCAGTTTATAAATAGAATAAGTCTCATAGATTTATCACGTCTTGCATTTTGCTGATCATGACATTATCCTCATTACTAATGGTCACCAAACGCGTATCTTGGCCACCAATAAGGTCGGAGGAATGGTTTCATGATATTCATCTGTCATCCTCAAAGAACCAGAACATTATAGATAAAAGTGGTTATTTCCATTCTCTCACAGTTTGTAGTCCATGTGAGCTCGTTCATTTTTATCCGGGCATACTCTGTGGTTTCTGGTCAATGTCCTTCTTGGTATAAGGTAAGTTGCTTGATAATATGAGTCAATATTAATCGGTAACCTTGCCAAACATTCTTTTCAATCGCTATTTTTCTTCCTCATTGCTTACTTTCTGCCAAAACATTGAATTTTCAAAGACGTTATTATCACTCTTCGTTGAAGAGGACCTCTGCAGGCTCAATGGCGATGAGATCAGTGTAAGTTCAACATCTGGGTCAAAGGTGCCTAGACTTTCTACAGTAAAACCGAAATCAATTGATAAGGATAGACTTGAGAAGTGTAACGCTAACACATATAACACCTTGTATCGGCTAAATCAAGCTTCTCTGTAAAGACAATCAAGTCACGGAGGGCAAAAACATAGGCTAACTCACCTGTTCCTAGATTAAGATCCTCAATTGCGCTCAACCTTCTTGTCATTATCTTTTTTTTAGATGCGTTGTAAGCAGTCCTGAAAAAGTCCACTAGTTATTCTACTTTTTTATTGTAAAGATAATCCTTGCTTTAACTATACCTGATTTTGATTCAGACACTTGCAGAAATGGGTTTCTAGTAGTACAATTAAAATCACCAAGAGGCAATTGCTGAGAATATAGCTTGATTTTCTCTTCAAGACCTCCTAAACTCTTACCACCTAGTCAGAGTTAGGACTAAGCGTAGGATGTGTACAAAATGGGTGAAATCAGAGACTTCTATGACGTCGTTTGATGTGGCAAACAATAATCAAGACAGTTGGTGTAGGAGGTTTTATGTCGAAAACAAATATTCGGCCCAATGATTGAGGTTGCCCTTTTGCAACCATTGCTTATATCCTGGACTGAATTACCCGGTGACCCATGTCTTGGTATGGTTTTCCCTTTCCTTTAAGATGGGTACCTATCTTTCTCCTCAGTTTTCATTTGGGCTTAAAATTATGGGCGGTCTTATCAGGGGCTACTTAGAGTGGTAGCCAGGACAGGCCAGCCGGTAGTTTGGCTGACCTTGACACCAAGGTTTCTAGGTACTTTGTCGCCTTTAGTCCCAGTTAGTATCGTGGTGTGGTCAAACCCGATGCCAGTGAGCCATTAAACCAAAGGCCAGTAAGTCAAGTCTCTGATGGTGATGCAGGGGATTCTTCTTGGTAGCTTCGCTCATTACCTCATTCTTTACATAGCCGGTGTCATCTTTTGGGAAGCTATGCCCCCTAAGGACAAGCCACCTCCTCTATTCATTTGTCAGCCGCTCATCTCATGGAGAAACATTGGCCGGCCTCATCGTTTTCTTCGCCCTACAACATTCCTAGGCAGGTTACTAAATGCGGGAAAAATAAAAGAAACCATAGGATGATCTTAATTGGCAATCCTATGGTTTTCTTGTTATATAAAAACATAGTTATTGCTATTCACAGTAACCTCACTTTTGTTTTACTATTTTTTTATATTCAAGATGCAAAATATATTTCATATATACAAACTGGGTTTCCAATGCAAAAATTGGAGAATTTAAAATTTCGTGAATCAAGAGGATGATTAAAAGATGATGTCACCAAAGTAGGTATTTCAGCATCCTCTGTATCCCGTTTTGAAAAGGACAAACAGATTTAATACGTTTAGAAGTTTATATGTTAATCTTAGATAGAAATCAATGTATATATATTGAGAATTTATGTATACCCGTCATGATTTTTCATCATGATAGACTGAATGAACTATATGAATTCAGCGCATGTCGACTCACTTAAATGTTAATGGATTAAAGAGACTACTTAATTCCAACTACGTCAGAATTCTAAAGCAGGATTTCATCACATTAATACTATTTTGTTAAAATTCGTTTGTGGGATTTATCAGGAGAAGTTGTATTATACAAGCAGGACAACCATTTAACTTGATTATCTATTTGATATTTGAGTACTGAGGTTATTATGAATTATTGATTTTGCAAATACCTTAGATGCTGTTGAACCATGAGACTCTTATGGTTTGCATGAGAGATGTCTAGAGGTCCTGATTTTGCAAAGAGATTCCCTACAATAATCGACGCGTGATATCAACCATGTTATTAAATGTTTATATTATAACATAGAGAAAGACTCATTGATGCATATTATTTTGAAAACAATTAGAGCCAATGCTTTTTATCAGGACTGAATCTATGAACAGTTGGTTTTCAATGCAAAATTATCAATATAAAAGAAGGAAACATCAGTCTATAATCCAGAGCGAAGAAATATGTTGAGTGCCATGAAATTGGTAGGGCCAGAATGTTACCAAGACTGTGAGCACATTTGAAAAAAAATTGATAAGGAAGACCGATTCTAGAAGCATATATGAAATTCATTCAATAAGTTGTATTCTTATAGATTATTTTGTTTAAAAATGTGTAAGTCAATTTCAGATTTAGTAGCAATATGGAGAAACGATATGTCTAAATCCTTTTCTGGAGTACTTATCTCAGTTATTTGCTATAACTTAGCAGCATTTTTCTTGAGTATCTCTCATTGCAAATATCCTGCGTCATTACAAAATCCGTTATCCCTTAGCCTCAATGGATTCGATTCTAAATCAGGATTATCAGCTTTCATTAAGCAAACCTTCTGGTGCCATTAGTAACTAAAAACTAGCCTTAAATGAGTGCTTTTCCATTCACTCATGTACAGAAAGACTTTTTATGTAGTCTCCTTAATGCTCATTAAAACTCCAATTGTTCATTGTAGGAATGTATATCTCTTTATTATCGCTATTTCTATCTTAGATGACTTTGCGTCCTTACATGTCTTTGCCATGATTCCTAGGTGTACAGAATTTGGAAAATAAATGCTGCCTTATCAGTAAGGTGGTGAAATTGCGATTGATTGGATGGGGGCTGGAGCAGTCTCTTATATGCAGCAGCGATCTTTTCCCACACTGTTGATAGTCTGCCACCTCTCCTTTTTTCCACTTTTGGCAGTACTCTTCCTCAGGCCAAAATAGAACTTGATTTAGAGCGGAACAAATCTGATACTCTAGTAAAGGGATGGAAGTTAGTTGCAAAATCCTAAATTAAAGTTATTTCCAAACAAATTTATTGAGAGACTTCTCAAGTAGTCTAGGTATCGTCTGTAATCCTTGTTTTTGTAACTTAAGGTATTAAAACAAATAGAGTTACTGGGGCTACTCAAATACAGCCTATTCCTTGGTATGTTTAAAATTGGAATCAATTGTCTACAAACTATCGAAATTTTTTGGCGCATAAGTGAAAGTATTCTCTCTTCATCTTAGCAATGGCGACCATCACAGCCAGTATCTCTTTTTCTCAAATACAAACATTTTGAATTTTCTCAAGTTTAATCAGCTACTTTCTCAGTTAAAGTACACAAGTGTCTTTCTTCAGGAGAGCTATCGATGAAGAATCAGTTAGTACATATTTATTCACAAGTCATTTCAACCCTTGCTTTTCAGTTTTCGTCATTTTTCTGATGGGTTCATATTACTAGAAAAATTTGGAATTACGACAAGTTTCTGGCTATCAACAGTTGCCACTTTTAGAAGCTAGCTTGATTTATCATATTAAATGATTATCTAAAGTAATTAATCATAGGTATACTTGATAACTATTAGAGTTTATAAAAAATATAGGACTATCTGATTAGATGAAGTCCTGTATTTTTAATGTTGATTAGAGACGTGGCGTAGATTGCTTGGGCTATGATGTGGCCAAGCAATCTTAGTCGATACATCTTCTCTTCAATGTCGCATCCTGGATGTTTATCACAGAGCCAGCCAGAAGTATGATCGTTTTCCAAGAGAGGCCTAGTTCAGTCAAAAGCTGGTCTTTAATATAGGATATTTTCAGCTTGATGACGGCCCGTTCATCAAGGTCCTCCAAGTTGGATCAACACTTTCGTCTTTTTACCCATTAATTGTCCTGTAACTGACATTGTATTCATTTTTTTCATACGTGTTTGAAAACTAGGCTAAGGTGACCAACAGCACCAAGCATGTATTCACCTGTTTTAGTAGTTGGTGTAAAGGCTGGATCAAAACTCATTCTTGCGCAATTGTTCAATTCCTTTTGTGGAAGGACTTCTGTTTCATGACGTTTATGAAACTTTTCCATGAAACAACTCCCTGGCGTAAAAAAGGTTGGTAGTGGCTCAAATTCAAATTTGTTTTACCTACAGTGAAGATCACCAACTGATAAGTTTCCTGTATCGCTAAGCCCGATAATGTCTCACTGCAGCATTTCAGCATTGCCAAGACTCCATATAAACTGAGTAACATTAGAGCTTCGCTCCTTTGCAGTACAGATTGGGGTTAACACTCCTCTACCACGCTCGAATTCACCAGACACGTGCGAGCAAAGGCAATACGATCACGTGACGCGGTCCATGTTGGCTTGGATTTTTGAAAACAAAACCAGAAATCATGACAGAAGGGATCGTCTCGGCCATATCAACTGTCTTGTGTGGCCATGTGGTTTCTGGCGCAAATTTGAGGAAATTATCAGGGAAGGTTTAGACCCCGAGATTAGTGGTAGAACCGAAGAAGACCACGGCGTCAATTCGCAGCTAAAATAGCTTCTTCAAATTCATTACCCTTCTGTCAAATTGATATCTTCTTTATGGCTTGCTCATACGTGAATGGGTTGTTGTGAGAGTATCACCATCTTAGTCTTGGCAGCACTCGTCACCCTTATATAAGCTCAAGCGATTCATTATAAGTCGTAAAATTGCCCAGAGGCTTTCCCCACCAAATAGAGGCAGTTCATTGGGTAGGCAGCAGTATGGCTGCTTCTTCCAGCTCTTCCAGAGTCCGTGGCTCACGTCATCACGGTGCAATTTATTCATGAGGTGAAATAGGAATACCACGGTATTTGACAACTGATTTTTGGTTTGCGTATCGATGCAACAGCAGGTCAACAGCCATGACTTAGCATCAACCGCCATATGCAAAAGTACGGTAAATTGTATCTTCTGGGAAGTCCCTCGTGCCCTGGGTATCAGGATATTGACACCGTTTGCCACGTCATCAGGCTACATCACAGATGAGGTTACTGAGATACCACGTTGTTTCTCGATATCCGTAGTCTGGTTATACAGTTCCAGTTTTCTGCCTTTTACAGTACCCGACTTCTGCAGTTTCTTGCTAGTAAACAATTGTTCCAGTGATTGTTGTTTGACATCAGGATGAAATGATATAAAATGCAGCGTTTTGATTTCGTCTTGGATACTCATAGTTTTCTTTCTTCTTTAAAATAATCTTTTGATACTTTTCCTTAGTATTTATCGGACGTCATTAGCTTCCTAGGAATCTCAATATTTCCGTATTCCCAGGCTACGTAGTCATAGTTTTACCAGATTGAAAATGATAAGATATTTGTGGCCTTCTTTCCAATCTCTGGCTTTTAAAAGCTACCTGTTTGTTGTCGAGGCTCGCGGCGATAATCTCATGGTACAACTCTTTTGTATATCAAATTACAGTGTGAAAGACAATTCTGAGAAAGCGTTTTTGTGTTAGAATAAAACAAATGAAAATGAGAAGAAACACTATCATCTTTCTGATAGCGTATTTCTTCATTATTATAATATTATCTTCAAAATGCTCTGAACCTTTTTTCATGATTATCATGAGAATAATCAAAATCTAAGAGCAAGGTATTTGACAAATAAAGGGTTTCTAATAGAAGCTGTACGTGTGTTTAAGCATGCCATAGTTTCCTGATAGTCTGGTCAACGATTGCAAGCGCTAGATTCAGTAGCCGAGTGGCCGACAGTGACTGTTGGCTGATGGGATGGGATTTATAACTATTAAATAGCCGAGCTGACTGTATTGACAGTAGGGCATGAGTGACCAGATGGGAAAGAAAGAAGAAGCCTGTGATGTAGAGAGCTCTATAGGGGTCCGATACTGGATAAATCAATGCACAGTAAGTCCCAACTCCTGTTATTAGAATAGCTCTTTATTTTACTATTTTCAGGAGAGGAGACAGCAAACATGGCCGTGCAGCAATGGTATGAGGGCAGACTAATATAAGAAGGCCACTGCCAGAGTGCCCAGGTATAGAGGCAAGAGTTGGATGGGATTATGGATGAAATGAAGGTCCAACACTTATATATATTATTCTTATACCAACGCCAACTCAAGTAACTCAATTTACTATCCTTAATATAATCAAATAATAGAGCAAAGGTATGCATAGAATTGGATGAGTTTGGGTGGTTGTCAAAATCCTTCATTCTCTTCTCCTGCTGAAGTATATACCTGCTATTATATCAGAATTTCAGGGTAAGCAAAGACATAACAGGAGGAAAGGTTAGAAACAATTCTTAGCTTGGGTTCTTCCGACCAACCAGCTAGGTTCATGAAGTTAGGCCCTTAGGCAAGATTTGATCATTACTCTTTTAAAACTTTCTTTGATTTTGCCCATTATAGCGTCAGAACAGTCTTCATCAGCTGTTTTCTTGAGAATAATAAACATGACCAGAAGTGAACATTTTGACTAGCAGAGTTGCTGACAGTACTGCAATGTCTTCACCATGAAAATTACCGTATCAATGGCATCTGGTATCAAATAGAATCATCTGTGTGTGAAGTTGCAGACTGTTCACAGGTTCTCCTTATCAGCTTCGGTTGCTTGATTTTTCTTGCCTCTAACCATTCTTCTTGGAATGGCTGGGAAAGGTCTCCAAAATGGGCTTCATGGCTGTTAGTTAGCATTATGAACATCGGAAAATCTCAACTGTTATTGGCTGCTTTTTCCATTCAATGCAGTTCTTTGTAGCTGTAAATTACTTAAGGCTGAGAGGATATTTTCTCAGATTTTTTGATGTTGTACATAGGCATAGCCACTTGGCATTTATGGCATTGTATGCTGTGACTGGCAGATGACCGTCTGGAAGTTGTTGAAAGGGTAAGGATAGTCGCCAGATTCCTCAGGTCAGAGCTATGACTCTACCATCTGAAAGCGTACCACTTCAAAGATTTGGCAGCAGGAATGGATTGTGATAGGATCACTGAAATTTTAAACAAGAGGCTACCATCAGGCGCCAAATCTTGCATTGCATTTCTACCTTAGGCAATCTTGTCACGGCTGAAAATTCCAATAGACCTCTCAAATTAAAGGTAACAACGGCTGTTTTGAAACTTGTCCAAAAGGTTGACAAAGTGAATACTCTCATGTGATCAACTTGTCCCATCTCAAGGACGATTTTCTCTGTATCTCATCAGGCGTAACAGGTACATGTGGGGCCAGTCTCGTTGTTATGAATTTCCTTGAGTTTTATAGAGTACGATGAGTTTGTTGCCAAAGTCATCATAGATCATGTCTGTGCAGATTTGTTGTCTTACACCACATTGAAGAACCAGTCGTAACATCAACCTCAGTCTTTTCAAGATAGTAGTGACTAGTTTTGAAAACTTCAAAACGTCATCAACTAGGATGTAGACCAGTCAGGTGATAATTCTTTTCTGTGAATGTCTTTCAAACACTGCATTGTAAAGGCTGTTTAGATAAAATCATACCCGTCCGCGCCTTTTGAAGTGATGGTAAAAGAGGTCGTCCGCTGTAATCTTACGGCTATCAAACTCAATCTATTGTGGCAACATCTTATAGGCTATGACATCATTTTTTAGTACTTAACAACCTTGGCATTTCACTTGGAGTGTCAGTTTTAAATCTTAAATCCTCCTGTTTTATTTTACAAGTCTAGCGAAATAATTTTTTTCTTACCAATCCTCCCAATTATATCATAAATCAAATAGCTTTTTTCTTGGAGATGAATTTGTTACATGGTTGTTAGAAAGGATTACAGAAGCATGGCAAAGAAAAAAGATTAATCAACCTCTCTCTAAGGGGAAAATATAATATGACTGCCAGTATCAGGAACCTAAAGGATTGAAAGCGTTTGGTGGAAGATAATCCCTAGAGCCAACTTGGTTAGAATTGATTATTTTAGTGCTACTGGCTTTTCACTTTCAAGAGTAACAGTATTGCGATCATTATACAGTCAATGAAGATAACATATGTAATTCTCTGGCAGTCAGTCAATCCTTAAGTTAGCGATTTCCTATAGGCATATTTGGAAACGAGAATATCGACTGTAGAGTCAGTACAGGATAGTAGTATATTATCTGTGCTAGAATTTCATGATCAGGCAGCCAGCGGAACTCTTCACATGGGGCTCTACAGGCTACCTGGCAGACCCTACCCACCAAGGACAGCTTCAGCTATGGATTTCTATCTTCGCAAAAGCATATCCAAGCAAAACATAAAACTGGATGGCGAGACATAGCAGATGGAGTGCCGCCGTCTAGTCAGTATGTTTATGATGTCTTTTCTTACTCATAATTACCGAGGTTTTCATCCAGTCTATAGTTTCTTTAGTCATAATGTTTATAAAGACAGTATCTATGGTCTGTGGAAATCTGAAAATCATTAGCTTGCCCTTATCTACAGAAGGGAGGCATGAAATGGCGTAATTGAGATATTGTTCAAAATAAATGTCATCATTAAAATGCACGTATCGATGATATTAAACTGTGGGATGAGACCCTCTACACATTGAAGTTGCTTTCAAGAAGTCTATTTTCAAACCCACAGAACAGCTACAGCTATTTGAATGTATGTCATAAAGACGATTACTTCGACCTATGTTAGATCCACCACCGACTGATTGATGATGAGAAAACAGGCATGCCTGGAAGGATGGTTCTCTACCGGCCTATAGTCAACAGATAACCTTGTTTTGATCATTGAACCTTATATCGTATTTGGAATGTTTGGAAGCTTGTATATATGTCCTTTTCGTTGGACCGATCGAAAATATAAAACAAATAAAACCACCTCTACTTCCTTATCAGTATCATATCACATAGCTGATGTAGTTTATTTTTCCACACCTTGGGCAGAAACGGACTTGAAGTCACAAAATAAAAAAGGACATATGGGTCCTTTTCAATTCATTTCACTTTTCAGCCGTTGAGGAAACCACCATAATTATGGCCGTTGGTCAAGTGTGGTTATCTTTTTCCGCCATCTAGTACAGATATTGGTCTTTGTGCCTCTTTAAATACTTGCATCGAACTACCAACTTTATACTGTTCTTCAATGGCATTTGGAACGTGTTCAAGTCATCTTTAAAATCGTCTCGTGAGTGGATATTGCACTTTTACCTCATTGATACGTATTTCATCGATAAGGAAGTAAATTGCATCTTCATCAGTAGAACCATAGTCCGTAATTTGGAATTCATCTTTGTCAACATTTTCATCCTTCGACAATTTTCCATTTCGACAATAGCCTTAGGAATTTCAGACTTATATTCGTACTTATATTTAAAATCATGAATTAGTTTTAAATCTTTCCAAATCATCAAAATCTTTGTGCGCTAATATATTCGTTCCATTGGACTATGAATTAAAATGGCCTTATTATCCATTTCACAATTACGACTTCTTTTGTTTTAATTTAAACTTCTTATCAACATCATAATGTCACCGATTCAGATGGATATAATATCACTATTTCTCATTGGATTTATGCAAACTTCATTTCCATACCTGCTTCATTATTTCCTCATTATAAGTTTCTTTTTTCTGCCCTTTAGTTTCCTGCAAACGTGTGGATGCGTCGTCAGTTACTGTAAACTCCGTCAGACTTGGTCGGTGGGAGAGAAAAGACAAACCAAGGCAATCACCATGAGTCCTGCGATAGATGGGCCATTGGTTGTTTTCTTATTAAAATAGGCTTTTGAACCGTTTGGTCTTGGCACCGTTTAGCTGTAACGATTTAGGTTAGTCAGTTGAACTTGTGGCTGCAGCGAGGCAGTCACTGGAGCAGATGTGTCAGGTTTAATAACGTAAACTCGCCTTTCTTTACTTGAAATTCTTACTATGACTTTGCGACCATTAACCGCTTAAAAGTACTCAGCCCATTCTCTTTTTGATTCATGATGATCCTCCTAGAAGATAATATCCCTAATAACTAGTATTATACCACAAATCTTGATATTTAAAGTATTTTCTAAAATTAAGTAGTTATGATATGATTGAACAGCGGATTAACTCTTATATCCTATTTAGATGTTGGGAAGTTGGCTATGTCCTTTTGTTGAATAAAGAATCAGAAAAATATAAGAACAAATAAAACCACTCTGCTTCTTATTATGCATTCTCTTAAGTAGACATAGTAAGCCTAAAATCACTTAAAAGATTCCTTATCACACTGCTTGATAATAGTTTATTTTTTCACCCCTCGGAGCCAGAAACGGACTTAAAGTCACACGAAATTAAAAGAAGGACCTCTAAGGTCCCTTTCAATTATTTCACTTTTCATCGGCTCAAAATTGCATAGTCTTATCTAGACAATAACCTTCCTCCATCTACAGGTACGATGTACAGGTGTGCCATAAGCCTCGCCTTCCTCCTTGGCACCTTCATAGCCTTGATTTTTAATCTCTTTGGGTCCTCTTCAAATTCAGCATTTGTAATACATGTGA
>BNJS01003570.1_pt1 | contig 111152 bp, 116 predicted proteins | sample 8540461 | NCBI WGS metagenome assembly BNJS01 (sample SAMD00202454, study PRJDB9452) | human saliva metagenome | isolation source: human saliva | place: Japan | reverse complement strand
CGGAAATTTCAGAAAAAAATTATGGATATGATACAAAATCCCTAAAACAGAAACATAAAATTGATATTACTCCACTGTTTTATTTCTAAAAGGTGAATATTACTCTTTTCAACTTTACAGTTACTGACGAACGCAAGAAACAAGTTGATTTTGCCCTTCCATATATGAAAGTTTCTCTTGGAGTCATATCGCCTAAGACTGGTCTTATTACAGATGTCAAACAATTAGAAGGCAAAACTTTGATTGTTATAAAAGGAACGACCTATGAAACTTATTTTTAGAAAAATCACCCAGAAGGAAAACTCCAAAAATACGACCAATATAGCGATGCCTATCAAGCCCTTCTTGACGGACGTGGAGATGCCTTTTCAACTGACAATACTGAAGTCCTAGCTTGGGCGCTTGAAAATAAAGGATTTGAAGTAGGAATTACTTCCCTCGGTGATCCAGATACCATCGCAGCAGCAGTTCAAAAAGGTAACCAAGAATTGCTAGACTTCATCAATAAAGATATTGAAAAATTAGGTAAGGAAAATTTCTTCCACAAGGCCGATGAAAAAACACTCCACCCAACCTACGGTGACTCTGCTAAAGCAGATGACCTTGTTGTTGAAGGTGGAAAAGTCAACTAATACTCTTCGAAAATCCAATTCAAACCACATCAGCGTCGCCTTGGATTATATATGTGACTGACTTCGTCAGTCTTATATACAACCTCAAAGCAGTGCTTTGAGCAACCTGTGGCTGGCTTCCTTGTTTGCTCTTTGATTTTCATTGAGTATCACATCCAATGAAATCACAAAAAGAAATCAGGTAATCCTAGCGACTACCTGATTTTCTATGTCTTAGACATTTTGCCAATTTTCTTGGTCTTCTTTAAAGCGTTTTAGGAGATCCAATCCTTCTGGTGTGATGTAACCTTCTTCTTGGGCTAGATGAATCAATTCACTGTAGTTAGAAAGTGTTACCAGCTTAACACCAGCATCTGCAAAGTTTTTGTCTGCTTTTGGCAATTGGTAGCTGAAAATCGCTACAACTCCAAGCACATCTGCTCCTTCTCGCTTGGCTGCTGCTACTGCTTCAAGAACAGAACCACCTGTTGAAATAAGATCTTCAACCACTACCATTTTTTGCCCTTGCTCTACCCGACCTTCGATTTGATTACCAGCACCGTGGTCTTTTGGTTTGCTACGAATGTAAGCAAAAGGCAAGTCCATCTTATCAGCAATAATAGCTCCGTGTGGAATCCCTGCTGTCGCAGTTCCTGCAATCACTTCTACCTCAGGAAAAGTTTCTTTGATAGTTTCCACAAAGCCATTTTCAATTAGGGTACGAGTTTCTGGGTAGGCTAGTGTCACACGATTATCTGTGTAAATCGGTGACTTGATACCAGATGCCCAAGTGAAAGGCTCCTCTGGTTTGAGGTAAACGGCTTGGATTTTCAAGAGGTGGCTAGCGATATCTTTAGCAAGTGTCATGGTATTCTCCTTTTATTTTTTAATCTAGTTCTTTTTCCAGTCCTGTGTCCATTCATCCTTAATGGCATGATAAGCTGCAACAGGATCCTCAGCTTGGGTAATGGGACGTCCCACTACGATATAGTCACTACCTATTTGATAGGCATCAGCAGGTGTCATCACGCGTTTTTGATCTCCTACTGCAGCACCTGCTGGACGAATACCCGGTGTCAGACAGATAAAATCTGGATTGGTGGCCTTCTTGATGACTTGCACTTCCTGAGCTGAGCAAACAACACCATCTAATCCCGCTTCAGCCGTCTTCTTAGCATAATGAATCACCGACTCTTGCAGGCTGGTTTTGATATTTTGAAACTCCTGCATCTGGGCTTCTGATGTTGATGTCAGCTGTGTTACAGCGATCAATTTGGCCTGACTTCCAAGACCTTCACGCGCAGCCTTCATCATCTCTACACCCCCAGCAGCATGAACATTAGTCATATCCACACCAAGCTGAGACAGGACCTTCATAGCTGATTTGACTGTATTGGGAATGTCATGCAACTTGAGATCCAAAAAGACACTGTGCCCCAGGCCTTTCAAGTAAGACACAATCTCAGGCCCCGTTGCGTAATAAAGCTCCATCCCTACCTTTAGATAAAGGCTTTCTTCTGCTGGGAAAAGAGCTAAAAATCCTTGACCGCCTCAAAACTAGGAAAATCAAGAGCAATGACTGGACGATGTTCTCGCATAGGTTTCTCCTTTTACCTTTGCTAGTGAGAGAGTCTGGCCACAAGAAGCCACGAAAAAAGGAACCTGCCAACAGCAAGGTTCCACGAAAAATGGGTAGTCTCCACCCTTTCACCGTCTAACCTTAGCTGCCTCTCTGGACTGCTTTTAAAGGTTTTTTTACTATTCTATTATTTCTACTAGCACTTGTCAAGTAAAAAAACATGGCAACTAAAGAGCTATGAGAGAAAAAGCTAAACCCTAGCGACGCGATGAACGCTGATTTGTTTGGTTTCGATTGCTCTCTTCCTCCAGTTTTTTTCTTCTCTTCTTCCAATTTTATTCTGCTGTTCTTCTAGCCTTTTCTTCTCTTCCTCTTTCTGTTTCTTCTCAGCTTCAATTGCCTCTTGTCTGGCTTTTTCCTCAGCCTCCATAATTAATTTATCCGCCACAGTGTAACTGTAAATTCCAGCTTCCATGTCAATCACACTCGGTTCTGACAACTGTGGCTTAATCTTACTATAGTAAGGCAATTTCTTACTCATTTCAGAAAGAGGCACCAAGACCTCGTCCGAATCATTCATAGTCAATCGAATTAAATCTGATGTCACCTTGCTTGGGGCTAGCTCCACTTTTTGGATAGCCGCCTTGAGTTCGGGGCTAATTTGAGCAAGTTCTGACGTAAAGGCTTTGATTTTTTCACTGTCATTAAAGAGAACAGATAAATAAGTTTCTGGTAAACTGAGTAAGCTCACCGCACTGGTCTCAAGCTGACCACTTGAAAGGATTGGATAATGACTTTCTCCAGAAACATAGTAGGCCACAATATCATATTCCTTGACCTTGATAGTAAACTTATTTGGAAATTGATAGACAAGCTGAGCTGATTCAACCCAATAGTTAGACTTGATCTGCTCTTCATATTTTGCCTTATCTAGCAGAAGGTTAATTGTATAATCCGAATCCTGAATACCTGAAGCCTGTCGAATATCATCAGCTGTAGTTTGCACTGTTCCCTCAACACGAATATCCTTCATGGTCGCATAAGGACTGAGCAAGTAGGCAGAGACAATCAATAAAAAGCAGACTTGAGAAACAAAAATCGTTAGAGCTCGCAAGATATGGATGGCAGGAATTTTTCGGTTTGAGCTGATTTCTTCTTTACAGGCTTTTTCTCTTTTTTTTTATCCTGTCTCTTCTGTTCTCTTTAGACTTTGGATTTCTTCTTTGATACTTCTTTTTGACCTCTTCTGACTCTTCTGACTTTCTTTCTTCAGACTCTTCCTTAGCTGATTCTGAGTCCTTTTGGATCAGATTCACTCTCTTGGTCCTCAGTTTGCATCTGACTCTTTCAGATTTTTGAAGCCATTCGAGCTTGTCTTTCCTTTTCCTTTCTCCTCAGCTAGAGCCGCCTCTTCCTCAGCCTTCTTTTTTTAGATATTCTTGGTTTCGTTTCTGCCATTCTGATAACTCTTTCAAATTCTTCGAGGATTTCTTTGCCCTCATTTTTCTTATCTTTTGACATTTACTTTCCTTATGATAAATCTTTTTTCAACAATTGATAAAAATCTGCTAGAGATTTCAATTCCTTAGAAGCCTTCATCTTGGCTTGATAGTCTTCCTTGTGACTTAGTAAGTGAGAAAGCTTCTCTTCTCAAACTATCCAAGGTCAAATCGCTTTCTTGAAGCTCTTCTGCATAGCCTTTTTTTACAAAGTAGGCTGCATTTTCAATCTGGTCACCACGACTAGCTTCACGACCAAGTGGCACAATAACATGTAATTTTGCCATGGCCAAGAGCTCAAAAATCGTATTGGCACCACCTCGTGTCACGACAATATCAGCCAATTCCATCAAGGGTTGATAGAGATTGGTCACATAGTCAACACGAAAAAGATTTTGGCTCAACTCGTTCAGACTAGAATCTCCAGTTAAATTGATAATATTGTAGCGCTCTGTCAGTTCTTTCTTATAGTCTGTCACCAATTGGTTAAAGACACGAGCACCTGCAGAACCTCCAACAAACAATACAGTTGGCAATTTTGGATTAAAGTGGGTTTGAATATCCACCAATTCATCTGGTTCTGGAGTTTTTTGATCTGAAACCTTGGTCACTGCTCCCACATGCTCAACCTTAGACAAACTTGAAGCTTGCTCAAAGGTTGAATACATCTTGGTCGCAAATTTATAGGCGATTTTATTAGCCAAACCCATAGATAGGTCCGATTCGTGAATAAAGACAGGCACTCCTGACACACGCGCAGCGATAACAGGCGGTACTGAGACAAAGCCTCCCTTTGAAAAAAGGGCCTGTGGACGAAGTCGCAACATGATAAAGAGCGATTGGACAATTCCCCAACCAACTTTGAAGACATCCAGCATATTTTGCCAAGAGAAATAACGACGCAATTTCCCAGTCGCAATGGAGTGGAAGGTGACATCTAACCCTGACTTGAGGATTTCTTGGTGTTCGATCCCACGCTTTATCCCCGATATAGTGGACTTCCCAGCCATCTTCGATGAACTTGGGCATTAACAAAAGGTTGAGGGTCACGTGTCCAACCGTCCCCCCACCTGTAAAGACAATTTTTTTCATATTATTCCTTTAACTCCGCTACTGTGTCGATAAAGAGGTCGCCACGTACTTCAAAGTTAGCATACATATCCCAGCTGGCATTGGCAGGACTGAGAAGAACCACGTCTCCTTGAGTCGCAAGCTCGTAGGCCTTGCGGGTCGCATCTGCAATGTCAGTCGCATCCACATAAGACACACCAGCCTTATCTGCTGCCCGTTTGACACGTTCTGCAGATTGACCGAGGATGACCATCTTCTTGAGTCCAGTAATGTCTGGAACCAATTCGTCAAACTCATTGCCACGGTCCAAACCACCTGCAATCAAAATGACCTTGCTGTTGTCAAATCCTGACAAGGCTTTTTGAGTAGCCAAGATATTGGTTGACTTGCTATCATTATAGAATTTGACACCCTTGATTTCATCAACAAATTGGAGACGGTGTTTGACACCACCAAAGGCTGAAAGAGTTTCTTTGATGGTTTGGTTATCCACACCACGAAGCTTAGCCACAGCAATAGTCGCAAGGGCATTTTCCACATTGTGGCTACCTGGAACTCCGATTTCATTCGCTGCCATAACCACTTCCCCACGGAAGTAGAGCTGACCATCTTCCAGATAAGCTCCATCAACCTTTTCAAGTGTTGAGAATGGTACAACTGTAGCTTGTGTTTTTCTTGCCAATTCTTTGCCAAGTCTTGATTAAAGTTCAAGACAAGGAAATCAGCTGCTGTCATCTTGTTCTGGATATTCCACTTGGCTGCTACATAGGCCTCAAACGAACCATGATAATCGATATGAGTTGGCATGAGGTTGGTAATAACCGCAATCTCAGGATGGAATTCTTGAACGCCCATGAGTTGGAAAGAAGAAAGCTCCATGACAAGCGTGTCCTTGTCTGTCGCAGTTTGGGCCACTTGACTGGCTGGATAGCCAATATTCCCTGATAAGAGACCATGTTGGCCAGCAGCAGTCAAAACTTCTCCAATCATAGTCGTTGTGGTTGTCTTACCGTTAGAACCAGTGATACCAACAATCGGTGCTTCTGAAATCAAGTAAGCCAATTCCACTTCAGTCAAGACTGGAATTCCCTTGGTCAAAGCCTTTTCAATCATGGGATTGCTGTAAGGGATACCTGGATTTTTCACCATGAGGGCAATCTCTTCATCCAAGAGTTCCAAAGGATGGCCACCTGTGATAACCTTGATCCCTTCTTCCAGCAAACTTTGCGCAGCTGGATTGTCCTCGAAAGGTTTTCCGTCATTTACTGTCACAATGGCACCTAGTTTGTCCAACAAACGAGCTGCAGATTCACCAGACTTGGCCAAACCTAAAACAAGGACTTTCTTATTTTTAAATTGATCTATTACTTTCATGTCTCGAACTCCATTTCTACTCTTACTATTTTACCATTTTTATGGAAATAATTCTAAACGAAAATGCTCAGATTCAGCATTCTAACAAGCAAAAAGAGAGCCGAAAACTCTCTTTTTATCTTCTTTTACTTTTACTGACCGACATGAGGGTAATATCTCGCAAGCTAAAGTATGCTAAGAAGAGCATGGCGATTGCGATAAAGAATTCTGTCGGTAGCTGAAAAATTTGCAGAACAGACAACATGAGCAAAATCAAAAGTGCTACGAAAGCAAAGACGACAAGGACGATATTGACTGTCCCTTTAATGCTTTCTGGTGTCGCAAATACATAGAGTAGTAATAAGAGGATTCCTATGATTAAATAAACCATCTTTATCTCTTTCTAGCTCTTATTCAGCTGATTTTTTCTTCTTGTTAGCTTTCTCACGCTCTGCTTTGTTAAGGATTTGTTTACGCAAACGGATAGACTCAGGCGTTACTTCCATGTACTCGTCGTCGTTCAAGAACTCAAGAGACTCTTCAAGTGTCAAGATACGAGGTGTCTTGATAACAGCTGTTTGGTCCTTAGTAGCTGAACGAACGTTAGTCATTTGTTTCGCCTTAGTGATGTTAACTGTCAAGTCGTTTTCACGAGAATTTTCACCGATGATCATTCCTTCATAAACCTCAGTACCTGGGTTGACAAAGATCGTACCACGTTCTTCGATAGACATGATTGAGTAAGTTGTAGCCTTACCAGCATCGATAGAAACAAGGGCACCACGGTGACGACCACCAATTTCCCCTGGAATCAATGGCAAGTATTGGTCAAAGGTATGGTTCATGATACCGTAACCACGAGTCATTGACAAGAACTCAGTTGAGTATCCAATCAAACCACGCGCTGGAACAAGGAAGACCAAACGAGTTTGACCATTACCAGTTGAAATCATATCCAACATTTCACCCTTACGTTCAGAAAGGCTTTGGATAACAGATCCTTGGTATTCTTCTGGAGTGTCGATTTGAACACGTTCAAATGGTTCACATTTAACACCATCGATTTCTTTTACGATAACTTCTGGACGAGATACTTGAAGTTCATATCCCTCACGACGCATTGTTTCGATAAGGATTGACAAGTGCAATTCTCCACGTCCTGAAACAGTCCATTTATCTGGTGAATCAGTTGGGTCAACACGAAGGGAAACGTCTGTTTGCAATTCTGCCTGCAAACGTTCTTCCACCTTACGAGAAGTTACCCATTTACCTTCTTTACCAGCAAATGGTGAGTTGTTGACCAAGAAAGTCATTTGAAGAGTTGGCTCATCGATGTGTAGGATTGGAAGAGCTTCAACTGCGTCTGTCGGAGTAATAGTTTCACCGACAAAGATATCTTCCATACCTGAAACGGCAATCAAGTCACCTGCTTTTGCTTCTTGGATTTCACGACGTTCCAAACCAAAGAAACCAAAGAGTTTTGTAACACGGAAGTTTTTCGTTGTGCCATCAAGTTTAGAAAGGGTAACTTGGTCCCCAACCTTAACAGTACCACGGAAGACACGACCGATACCGATACGTCCAACGAAGTCATTGTAGTCCAAAAGTGACACTTGGAACTGCAAAGGCTCATCTGAGTTATCTACTGGAGCTGGGATGTGGTCGATAATCGTGTCAAAGATTGGTGCCATAGTAGCTTCTTGGTCAGCTGGATCATCTGACAATGAAGAAGTTCCGTTGATTGCTGAAGCATACACCACTGGGAAATCAAGCTGGTCGTCATCTGCACCAAGCTCGATGAAAAGTTCCAATACTTCGTCCACTACTTCTGCTGGGCGAGCTGATGGTTTGTCGATTTTGTTAACAACCACGATTGGCACAAGGTCTTGTTCCAAGGCTTTTTTCAATACGAAACGAGTTTGTGGCATTGTTCCTTCGTAGGCATCTACGACTAAGACAACACCGTCAACCATTTTCATGATACGCTCAACTTCTCCACCGAAGTCCGCGTGTCCTGGTGTGTCCATGATGTTAATACGAGTTCCGTTATAGGCAACGGCTGTATTTTTAGCAAGGATGGTAATTCCACGCTCTTTTTCGATATCGTTTGAGTCCATAGCACGCTCAGCCAATTCAGTACGTGCATCAAGCGTTTCTGATTGTTTCAATAATTCGTCAACGAGGGTTGTTTTACCGTGGTCAACGTGGGCGATAATCGCAATGTTACGGATATCTTCTCTTAATTTTGTCATGATTTCCTCTATAATATTCAAAAATTTATTTTCTAACTGAACGATTATACCATAATTTTCAAGTAAATAACATAACTCAAGCAAGTGTAAATGTTTTCACTCTGCTTTTCTTTTTCACGTCAAGCCTTTTCAAAGCAAGCGACTTATGATAAGATAGGCACAGTATGCGTTTAGATAATTTATTAGCCCAAGAAAAAATCAGCCGAAAGGCCATGAAACAAGCCTTACTCAAAGGGGACATTCTCGTCGATGGTTGCCCAGCCCGCTCCCTAGCCCAGAATATCGATACAGGACTACAGGAACTCCTTTTTCAGGACCAAATCATTCAAGGCTATGAGCACACCTATCTTATGCTTCATAAGCCTGCTGGTGTCGTTACAGCCAACAAAGACAAGAAACTTCCAACCGTCATGGACCTCCTTGCGCCTGACATCCAGTCTGACAAGCTCTATGCCGTCGGCCGACTGGACCGAGATACGACGGGTCTCCTCCTCGTGACCGATAACGGTCCCTTTGGGCTTTCAGCTCCTCCATCCTCAATATCATGTAGATAAAACTTATCAAGTTGAGGTTAATGGACTTCTGACACCTGACCATATCCAAGCCTTTCAAAAAGGAATTGTCTTTTTAGATGGCACTGTCTGTAAACCTGCAAGACTAGAGATTCTATCTGCAAGTCCTTCCCTCAGTCAAGCCTCCATCACCATTTCAGAAGGAAAATTTCATCAAATCAAGAAAATGTTCCTCTCTATTGGTGTCAAGGTGACTTCTCTCAAACGTACCCATTTTGGACCTTGGAGCTTGGATGAAAACCTGCAAGAGGGAGACTATCGCCCCCTCAACTCAGAAGAGTTGGCAAGCATTCGTGAATTTCTCAGAAAAAGCGGTTAAAAAATGAGCTCGGAAATATCCAAGCTCGTTTTCTTATTTCTCAACTTTGACTTTCCCTTTCCAAGAATCCAAGCCATAAGAAAGGATATAAATCTCAGAAAAACCTTGTTTTTTCAAGTAAAGGGCTGCATTTGTAACACGTTGCGCACGTTGGTTTTCGTAAAGAAGGACAGGTTTGTCTTTACGAAGGGCTGCAAGACTAGTTTTCAACTGACTTGAAGGAATATTGCGGGCTCCAAGGATATGTTTTCTGTGGAATTCTGCTGGGTCGCGCAAATCAATTAATTGACCCGTACGAATCAAGGCTTCAAACTCCTCATTGTCCACAATTTTAGCCGCACGACGAATACGAAGATAGTTAAAGCCCATCCACGCCAACATTGCTAGTATAAGTGCCCACAAAATCCAAATAACCATTAGTTCTTTTCTCCATTTTTCTCAATATAATCCAATTCTACCTTGTGCTCTCTGCGAAGAACCGCTTCTGCTTCTAGATAGTCTAATTTGTCCATCAACCCTGCATCGTAAATTCGAGAGAGTTCCAACTTCATCAGTTCAATATCATATAAGCGTTTTCCCATGTAAACAATAATACCAAATCGTTTAAGGAATTGCTGCACATCATAGAATGTTTTCATAAGACTCATTCTAGCAAAATTTTGTGTTTTTTTCAAGAAGAGACCCACACAATGCTCCTGATTTTCCTATCTTCTTTGGCGATTCTGACGCAAGTGTGGTACAATAAAAACATGAGAATTCAACAATTACACTATATTATCAAAATCGTCGAAACTGGCTCCATGAATGAGGCAGCCAAGCAACTCTTTATCACCCAACCCAAGTCTTTCCAATGCAGTTAGAGATTTGGAAAATGAAATGGGCATTGAAATCTTTTATCCGCAATCCCAAGGGGCATCACCTTGACCCGTGATGGGATGGAGTTCTCTCTTATGCCCGTCAGGTTGTCGAGCAAACCCAGCTTCTGGAAGAACGCTATAAAAATCCTGTCGCCCACCGCGAACTCTTTAGCGTTTCGTCTCAACACTATGCCTTTGTGGTCAACGCCTTTGTCTCTCTGCTCAAGAAAAAGCGATATGGAGAAATACGAGCTCTTTCCTTCGTGAAACTCGGACTTGGGAGATTATTGACGACGTCAAGAACTTCCGTAGTGAGGTCGGTGTCCTATTTTTGTGAAACAGCTACAACCGTGATGTTTTTAACCAAAAATGCTGGATGACAACCACCTGCTGGCTCATCATCTCTTTACAGCCCAGCCGCATATCTTTGTCAGCAAGACCAACCCTCTGGCAAAGAAAAGACAAGGTCAAACTGTCTGATTTGGAAAACTTCCCTTATCTCAGCTATGACCAAGGGACGCACAACTCCTTCTACTTTTCAGAAGAAATTCTTTCTCAAGAACACCACAAGAAATCTATCGTAGTCAGCGACCGTGCTACCCTCTTTAATCTCTTGATCGGTTTGGATGGATATACCATTGCAACAGGGATTTTGAACAGCAACCTCAATGGAGACAATATCGTTTCTATCCCACTGGATATTGATGACCCTATCGAGCTGGTCTATATCCAGCATGAAAAAACCAGCCTATCCAAGATGGGCGAACGCTTTATCGACTATCTATTAGAAGAAGTCCAGTTTGATAGTTGAGCATATCTCTAAGTTAAATAAACTTAAAACCTCAAGAATCAGCTTTCAAGCCTAGTTCTTGAGGTTTTTTCTCTAATAATAAATCAAGAGTATTTTATAAAATCTTATTTTTTAAACCAAAATATAGCAAGGATTAACACAAGGACAAGTCCAGTTCCCGCAATAAGGCCAAATACTGGGATATTTTCAAATAATTTTTGTTCTGAATTTGTCTCTTCACTAGTATCTTGAGTTGATTCTGTCACTGTATCGCCTTGTTTCCCTACTTCTTGTTCTGTCTTTTTCTTCTCACTACTATCCTGAGTTGGTTCCTCTTTTGTATCAGTCTTTTTAGCTACTTCTTGTTCTGCTTTTTTCTCTATTTTCTTAGGACCATAAGTTGGATTTACAAAAGTTACTAGCTTGGAAGGTTTAGAATAGTCTTCCTCCCCTTCTTTTACTACCCACGCTACATTATATAACGTACGTCCTTCTAGTACCATACCATGTTCGAGTCGATGACCAGGAGGCAAGCCTCCACCTAAACCAACAATTAAAGAGAAAAAATCATCCTCTTGATCTTCTGTTAAGACAATAAATCCATTCTCACTTACTTTTTTAAGACGAGATATTTTTCCCCTAATATCTCCATTTTTAAAGGTTCCAGTATAGCTTCCATCCTCTCCTAAAATAAGTGATGAAGCTCTACCAGGATTACTACCATTATTTGGCTCTTTATTAATCCAAGTACCTACTAATTCGGATGGGAGAGGAATTTCATCACCAATTTTAGCATCGACAAGGGACTTAGGCATAGGAGGATTCGGATCCATATTATCTCCGATGATTGGGAGATTTAGAGAAGTATATTCAATAGTTGAGGTATCTATTTTTGACTTCTCAGAAAAATCAATACCAAATCCGTCTTTTTCCTTCATATCAAATTCAACTTTTTGAACAAGCTCCGCTTCTTTGTTCTCTTTTGATAGTTGATAAAGTTTTGTTACTCCTTGTCCAGAACCCGAAGTCCATTCACTGATAGCAACACTTCCATCAGCAAAAAGTCCAATAGATGTTCGACCTATACTTTGCACCTCTGAAGTACTCTCAATTAATTTTGTTGGTGTATGTTCATTTAAATAATAAACTGCATACAAACTCCAGTTTCTATCATAAGAACGACCAATTAATAGCTCATCGGTTCCATTTTTATCAATATCTACCAGTGCATAACCTATTTGGTATCTAGCTTTGTCCGATAACTCTTTACTCTCCCACTTCTCAGCAATTTGTGGCAATAGTTGGTTGTAGTCAGTACTGTCAGCTTGGGCTGAATTCACAAGTGAAAAATAAGCCAATTATAAAAGAAAGCACCACCATTAGTTTTATTTAGTAATTTCAAACGATTTTTCCATATTTTTTTATAATCTCTCATATTCTAGCATCATTCTCTCAATATCGACTTTATCTATTGTCGACAAATCAGTCACGTTCTCACGTGATACTCTAATTGATAAGTTCTTAATAATTTTTTCATTGATATTTCTAATCCAGCGACCGTTACTACAATCATTGATTTTATTATACAAATATTCAATAGTTTGAGTATAACAGTCCACATCGATAAAGTATCCTTGATTGTTTAATCCTAATAAACCAATTTGAATAATTTCATCCGCTGTATAATCTTCAAAATCAAAAGTATTTGGAATTCGGCTTGGTAGTCCTGAATTTACTGATAGAAATTCTTCCATTTCCTTTGTATATCCAGCAAAGATAATGACAATATCTCTTCTATGATCTTCCATGAATTTAAGAATCTCATCAATCGCTTCTTTACCAAATCGATCTTCATTAGAATTTGATAGTGTGTATGCTTCATCAATGAACAAAACTCCTCCTAAAGCAGATTTCAATACTTCTTGCGTCTTGATAGCCGTTTGCCCTACATACCCAGCTACTAAATCACTTCGAGATACTTCAATGAATTTATTTTGAGAAATAATTCCCTTTTGAAAAAGAATTTTTCCTACGATACGAGCTACAGTAGTTTTTCCAGTCCCTGGATTTCCTAAGAATAAGGAATGAAGTGAGAAATCGCTTACAGTAGCGCCTTGTTCTTCTCTCTTCTTATTCAACTCCGCTAATGAAATAAATTGTTCAACCTGTTTTTTAACTTTCTGTATTCCTATCAAGTTTTGTAGTTGTTCCAAAGCATCTTTTTGACTTTCTTCTGGTTTTTGAGTGCCTTGAAGAAGAACATCATCTATATCGTCATTGATAATTGTCACATAATCATCAACCTGCGTCTCAACAACACGATTGGCTAAAGCTCTCATTAAGTGTTCATTAAAATTACGAATCCATCGTCCATTACTATGATCTAACGAGCGACTATAGGCCTGCTTAACTCTCATAGCATAATAAGCTTCATCTTCAAGTTGATAAGCAGATTTCTGAAGATTTTTCAATCCCATTTCGACAATTTCATCACCAGAATAGTCCTCAAAGAAGAATGTATTTGGTACACGTGACTTTAATCCAGGATTTGTCTCAAAAAACTGTTCCATTTCTTTAGTGTACCCAGCAAATATAATCATAATTTCATTGCGATAATCTTCCATATACTTTAGTATCGTGTTTATAGCCTCTAGTCCAAAATTATGTTGAGATGATTTTCCCTTATTTAAAGTATATGCTTCATCAATAAAAAGAATACCACCTTTAGCCTTTCCAATATTGCTTGCGTTTGTACTGCTGTCTCACCAATATGAGTTGCAATAAGATCCGACTCAGAAACCTCAATAAATTTAAATTCATCTCCAGGGAGAACACCTCTGTCAAAGAGAACTCTACCTAACAATCTTGCTACTGTTGTCTTCCCTGTACCAGGATTTCCTGTAAAAACAGAATGTAGAGATTGTTCTTGAATTGGAAGACCTTCTGATAATCTTTTTTGATTGAATTCGACTGTTCTTAGTAATTTTTGGACTTCTTTTTTTACATTATTTAAACCAATCAAGCTGTACAATTCTTCCTCATAATCGCGTTCGATAATCTCACTGATTTCCTCTTGTGGTTCAGAATTTGTACTCTCTTCATTCAAAATTTTACAGCTATTTTCTGAAATATCCCATATTATACCATTCGTATCTTCAAATTCTTTAAGAATAGTATCTGCAATTAGGTATGAATTCTCTGAAAGGCGAATATTGGGGGTAACATTACGATTTAATCTTATTGTATTTGCTATTAAAACAGAAGCCCAACAATAAATATCAATTTTTTCCTCGTTCTCACCTATGATATCAACAAAATCACTAATCCTACAAAATGAATTGGATTCTAACAAAAGCGATTCCCTAATAGTTGTTTGCTCTATACAGACTCGACTACTAATTGCCCTTATTGATGTCAAAGAAACTCCAATTGATTCAAGACTAGCACTATTTTTCAGACAAACAGCCGCTTGATAAAATGGTTGAATGACTTCTGTATTTTGTAATTTCGCAGTCGAACGGCTTAAAAAAACTGCAGGGTATGCTTTTTCAGCGTTCCCCCCTTTTAAGAGAGTATTTATGGAAGTCACTGATGAATCTTTTATATTTAATATATTAGAAACCCAATTCTCAATCACTGTATCTTCCATTTGAATAGATGAGCCCTTATCTGCATTCAATTTTATATTTAACTCTGCACGCTTTAGCTCTAAGGTAGAATTACTAACTTTAATTGATGTTGTACTGTAAGAACCATTATATAGTTGATTTCCTGCATTTTCGATTAACAATTTTGACTTACCTTCAACCAATATGAAAAATTTTTTATTTTCTAATTGTTCATTAAAGTATACAGTATTTAGAACTACATTTGAATTACCCTTTATCTCTAAAGCACAACGGTGGTCATCTACTTGAAACCAAATATTTTCAAACTGAACTGTAACGCCGTTCATAATTCTCAGATTCGCTGCTATAGTATTGTGATAAAGTGTTCCTCCATCTTCTGTCCCAGAAATTTGTCCAACTATTTTGATACTTTTTTCTATCTTATAATGTCTTCCTGCTGGTAGTTCAAGCATAAAACCTTCTTCAAATGCAAGAATATCACCATCTTTAGCTTTCGAATAAGCTTCTCCAAAAGACCATGAACTAAAACTTGTTCCTACTTTATATGTTGTCATTTTTTTAATATCTTTCTAAACCATGAAAAATCTAAATAAAATGACTTATAGATATCATTTCATTTAGATTTTATCATTTATTAATCTATCTATCAGTTTTATGTAATATTTAAGCTTTAATTTAACTGACTAAAACATTCTTCTGATTGAATCTTCCACAGAATGCTCAATACCTCTAAAAATTCCCCTAGTAACTTTCAGAGTAGAGAATACAATTTTTCCTAAAATTTTGAAAAATCCGATACTAATTTTAATTAAGATTGATAGCATTTTTTCCAAAATATTCCCAGCCTTTTCTACCCTTTCTTGAGTTAATAAATCAGACACTTTTCTTTTTTGTGAAGACATTTCTTGACTTCTATGATCATTCGATATTGGACTTTCAGAGTCCAATTCACTCCCCTGTACTTCAGGAACTGAATTTACTTTTTGCATTGAAGGCATTTTTACTGATTCATTTTGACTCTTTTTTTTTGGAGAATGTTGACGATTATATTTAATAGCAAAAATCCAACCATAAAAGATGGTAAAATACCATGATGCTATTAAAAGAACTATACCAACGCTCACACAAACAATCCTAATTCCAAGCTGAATAGCAAGCATATTGCTGAATGCGTCAAGTGCACGATCAATTGCTCTATCATATACTGGTTCAATGGATGTAGGATATCCACGATAATCATAATAGATTCTATGATGTAAATAAATATCCCCTTTATCCATTTCTTCTCTATAGGCTGCACCTATTTGCTTAAACATTAAACTGAAGAAAAATCCTTTTGGAATAATATTTGAGACTACTTTAAAAATGTAAGAAAATACATACGGATACAATAGAATATTGATAATTGCCCAAATAATATGGAACACAATACCTAATATTACAAAAAAACTGATTATGGGAATGAGCAACATTAAATTTCTCAAACTCAGCAATTTCTGAAAATATTCTTACAGTATTGTAATAGGTAATAAAAACCTAATACACCTACACCTAAAAAAATTAATTGGATTTAAATAATACCAAAATGGAAAAACGAAATAAAAATTTTTTTCATTTTAATCTAAAAACCTTTCTTATCACTATATAATACAGAATTTCTACCAGTACATCCATCCTAACTACTACTGAAAAGAAGTTATTTAATCAATCCGTTTACTAGTAGCTTTAGTACCTTTTATAATCATAATCGCCGCAAAAATATTTATTAAAACACAGACATAATATAGAATCGCTCCAAAACCTAAAGTCGATCTTCCAACCAATTTTTGTGTTAGTGAAAAATGAACAAAAATTCCAAATAAGCTTACCAGAATAACTATAATCGATGTAATAATTTGAAGAACCCTTCCTTTTCCAATTACTAAAGACAATAAGAAAGTAATCACAAACGCTCCATACCAAATCAAAAATAGATACCATAATGGTACATGTAAATATTCTAAAACATGTTCACTTACCGGAGCTAGTGATTGATTACCTGATGAAACAACAGGCAATAAGAAGGTAATCAGCCCTACTAAACTAGCTAAAGTTATTAATTTTTTGAATTTCATTCATATTCTCCTTTTAAACAATTTCCTACGCCAGTAGCTTTTAAGGTACAGGCGTAGGCTGTTAATGTGTAGTCTATTTTACTCTGCTAAAGGTTTGATTTGGCTCTTGAAGATAGAGTTCTTTATCTTTTAACATATATTTTGTTTTCCCTATTTCTCTACCTTCATCGTCTGTGATTGTCAATACTTTCTTTTGTTTATCAATTTTCACTAATTTTTTTTCTTTGTCTCCATCTGAATCTTCAGAGATGACGGTCCCAGAATTTCCTTTAATCACCATGACTAAATGATCACGTTTTGTTAAAATTTCATAAGTTCCATCTAATGGATCACTAGTTAATTTACGAACTCCAAAGAACAGAACAAGAAAGATAGCTAGGCTAATTCCGATAGATTGTAGAGGTTTTGTTTCAAATAATTTTTTAATTTTTTCAATCAAACCATCCATATCTAGATTTTCGATTTGTTTTCCAGCTTTATCTACAAAAATTGACGCCTCTTTTTTGAGTGCTTCTACTCTATCAGGCTTCTCTGTAACTACTTCATTAATGGATTCTTCCATTCTTTCCGTAGTCTCATCGACTTTTTCTACGGCCACTTTTTCAGTATCTTCGACTTTTTCTACGGCCACTTCTTCAGTATCTTCAACTTTTTCTACGGTTATCTCTTCGTTCATTTGGTTTTCATGTTTTTCCATTATTTTCTCTTTTCTCCCAGTTCAAAAAAGTTTTATTTTACCCACTTACCTGAGCTATCTACTTGATAGCCATCTGGTGTACGTTCATTGACTGCCATCTTACCATTTGACTTGAGATAGTAGTCACCTATCCATGTATTACGAGCATAGCTACCCTCAGAAGTTAGGTAATAATAAGATTGATAGCTGCTATCATAGACCCACTCGCTCTTAGCCATTTTACCATTTGATTTGAGGTAATAGCTACCTACCCAAGTGTTACGGGCATAGCTACCTTCTGATGTTAGGTAATAGTATGAACTATAGTTTTTATCGTAAATCCACTCACTCTTAGCCATGTAACCACCTGATTTGAGGTAGTAATTACCTGACCAAGCATTCTGAACATAGTTACCTGAAGCATTTAGGTAGAAGTAAGAATTGTACTGAACATCAAAAATCCATTGATTGACTACTTTCACACCAGCTTTGTAGTAAGAAGAACCTAACCAACCAGTCTGACCTGAGTTAGAGTTAGTAGATTGTTTTGGAGTTTCAGTAACTTTTGGTGTCTCTACCTTCTTAATAGGATAGTATTTCTCTCCAGAAATTTTAAAAACTTCTGAACGTCCGAAGTAACGTTTTCCAAAATCATCTGAGCTGTAGATATCTAGATGATAATTCCCATCTTTTACAAAGGCTAAATTAATTCCCTGTTTTATTCTATTGCTTCCTCCAAATCTTCCAAAAGAGTAGGAAGAAGCAAGTGCCCCAGTTTCTTCATTAACTAGATCAAAATCAAGATGTGTATTATCATTAGTTGTAGAACTTCTTTGAAGGTCGACCAAAAGTGTAGATACTGTATAACTTCCATCTGTCTCTATTAAGGTGATTTTCAAGGGATTTTGAGTATCCTTAATACTCATATCTGTTAAGGCATGAACCTCTGTCGGTTTAGAAGCTACATAACCTACTGACAATAAAGCACCAGCTAGTAAAGAAGAGGCCAACATTTTTCTGTTTCTCATAACAAAAACTCCTTTTATATTTCTATTTTTCTAAAAATTTATGATAATTATCTTATAACCTTAAAAGTGAATATGATATTTTTATAGTGTCGAGCATTTACGTTTTTCCCATGGTATTTTCTCCTTTGATGGCTGATAGAATAGGATTGAGTGATAAGTCAATCCTTGTTATACTAGTATAACAAGCTTACTTTTTTATCTATTCTTTCCCTTATCATAACATAATAGATACCTATTTTTTTCGCTATTCAAACTATAGTTTCAATATAATTCTTAAAATAAAAAATTAGCATAGAATTTTAATATTTTGTAACTATAGTTTGCTTTTCTCTATTTTTTCTTTAAATTTTTGTATAATAGTTTTAGAAGTATGTAAGGAGATGATTTATGGAAAATCTATACCCATTTGGAGCTACATTTAAGTACCTCCGTGAAGCACGAGGGCTCAGCCTAAAGGAAGCTGCTTCAGATATCGTATCGCCACAGTTCCTTAGTCAATTTGAAAAAGGAGACAAAGGAATTTCACTTGAAAACTTTGCTAAACTCTTAATTGTCATAGGGGTTGAATGGAATGACTTTGTTCTCGCCTTTGCAAATAAAGGTGGGGACTGCTTAGAATTACCTGCTATTGAATTTGGCAAACATGTGGTCCATGAAGAAGATATCCTCACTTACATTGAAGAATACGAAAAATTATTTGATGTCTATCTAAAAGACAATCCACTTCAAGCAGATATGATTTTCAAATCTATTAAATTAAGACATTATCCAACCATATCAAAAAGTCCAGAAACTGTTGCTAGAATTCAAAAAATTATCAATCATTTAATGAATTCGGATATCTTTAACAGTATCGAACTTGAAATTTATCGCGTCATCGTCAATCATTGTCCGATGGAACTCATTGACCATATGACCAAACAATTACTACTTATGTACAAGGAAAGTGCAAATACTGACACCTACATCCGTATTTTAAATGCTCTTACTTTCTCTGCAAAATATTTCTCCGAACTAGGTTACTATCAAAAGGCTGATGATATTATCAAAAAAATTAAATCACTTCAGACCTTCGAACGAGGCTATCTGGCTATTCCTCTCATGTTCCTAGAAGTTGAACATGTTTACAATCAATTTAGATGGAATAAACCTGAGGCTATTCCCCTAGCCAAAAATCTATTTAATTATCTTCAAAGCGCAAAATTTATTGATCAGCAGTACTACTCTAATTTTATCAACGCCTTCACCTATCATTGCCACGCATTAAATAAGACTGGTATTGATTTGTTCTAATCGTCAAAAAAGTTGCTCCATTTTAGGAACAACTTTTTTACTTATAATTAAAAGTTTCCCCTGCCAGCTTATCAGCTAGCTTGGGAAAGAGGGTATAAAACTTATGGGCTAGGTTCAACAAAATCGGGAGATTGAGTTCTCGTTTATTTTTTCCTATAATCTTGACAATCTTTTTAGCCACTGTATCTGGTTCTAGCAAGAAACGGTCAACCGACTTAAGATAAGTCCCATCTGGGTCGGCTTGGTCGAAAAATCCTGTACGGATTGGCCCTGGATTAACCGTCGTTACATAAACACCGTAGGACATGAGTTCGAGGCGCAGAGCATTTGAAAAACCAATGGCCGCAAACTTAGTGGCTGAGTAGAGACTAGACTTGCCAGTAGCGATCAAACCTGCCATGCTAACGATATTGATGATATGGCCTTTTCGACTCTCTTTCATACAGGCCGCAAGTCGTCGAGATAGATTCATCAGGGCAAAGGTATTGACCTCAAACATCTGGTGAATATCTTGGTCGGAAATTTGGTCAAATTCCTCAAAAATCCCGTAACCAGCGTTGTTAATCAAGACATCAATCTTGCCATAGCGGAGATAGAGATCGGTTACCAGAGATTCTAAAGCTGAGTCATCGGTAATATCGATTTCAATCAATTCTGCATGGGGATAGTTTCCGTAGAGTTGAGCTAATTTTTCCTTATTTCTACCAAGCAAGATGAGTTGGTCATTTTGCAAGAGTTTGACCATTTCTTGGGCTAGGTCACCGCTAGCTCCAGTAATAAGAATAGTAGGCATACTTATCCTTTCTCAATCTTTTAGATTTCCACTTCTTCCAAGTCTTTGACGACATGGACATTTTCAAAAATGCTAGCAGCATCTTTTTTGAGCTTGCTGATATCTTTTGAGAGGAAACGGGCGCTGATATGGTTGAGCAAGAGGCGTTTGACTCCTGCTTCTACCGCTACTTGTGCAGCTTGCATGTTGGTTGAGTGGCCATGGTTACGAGCAATTTTTTCATCGCCCTTGCCATAAGTGGACTCATGAACTAGGACATCGGCATTAACAGCTAGACGCACACTAGCATTGGTTTTGCGTGTATCGCCCAGAATGGTGATAATCTTACCTGGACGTGGAGCTGAGATATAGTCTGCTGCCTTGATTTCAGTTCCGTCTTCCAAAACAACATCTTGACCGTTTTTGATTTTCCCAAAAAGTGGGCCAAATGGGACACCAGCTGCCTTGAGTTTTTCAGCATCTAGCGTTCCTTCTAGGTCCTTTTGCATGACACGGTAACCAACACAGAAAATAGTATGGTCCAGCTCCTCTGCATACACCGTGAATTTATCGGTTTCAAGGATTTTCCCTAAAGAATCTTGGTCAAACTCATGAAAATGAATACGGTAAGGCAGACGAGAGCCTGACACACGGAGACTGGTTAAGACAAACGACTTGATCCCTTGAGGCCCATAGATTTCCAAATCTGTCTGCTCTTCATTAGCCTGAAAGGCACGACTAGAGAGAAAACCAGGTAATCCGAAGATATGGTCTCCATGCAGGTGGGTGATAAAGATTTTGCTGACCTTACGTGGTCGAATTGTGGTCTCAAGAATACGATTTTGCGTACCTTCTCCACAGTCAAAGAGCCAGACTTCGTTAATCTCGTCCAAAAGTTTCAGGGCGAGACTGGAGACGTTGCGGGCTTTAGAGGGCTGACCAGCCCCCGTTCCTAAAAATTGAATATCCATTCGATACTTTCTAATTAATCAATATATAACATGGCTGTGCGGTTTTCCGATCGGAAATAGCGCTTGCCAGAAAAAGCTGTAGCTTCTTGTAATAACTCCTCTTGGCTGTAACCTTTAAGACGCTTGCGACCATCAGCCAAGCTTTCCAAATCAGTCAAAGCTGTGAGACTCTCCATGCTAATAACTTCCTCGTCCTCAACAGCCTTCATGTAAATTTTGCCAGACTCCTCAAAGACCAGTTGATGAGGGAAAATTTGCGCAATCTCAAAGAGCAAGTCATCTGAGATTACCTCTTCATTTTCAGAGAAAATCCGACCCAAACCCTCACTCTCATAACAAAAACCAAAGGATTTACCAGATAGATTAAGACGAATAAAAGGCTTATTTTCTAGAGTGAAACTAGGTTCAGTATTGTAAAGATTCAGTTCCTGACTGAGTTCTGCAAAATAATCCGTCGCAGCTTCAGGACTCTTTTTCTGGTAGAGTTCTGCAAAGTAAGCATTGACTACGCTAGGCGGAGGAGTGATTAGTGCCAACTGCTCCTGCTCTGTTTTACCAGCTAGAAGTTGATCCAGATAGACCTTGTCCAAACTTGTATAGCCCCCATATTTTAGAGCCAAATTTTTGATCTCAGTCATAAAATTCCTCTAACCTCCATTTGTTTTTCTCAGAAATGTAGCCTGTAATGACTTCCCCATCATCTTGATAATCACGTTCTTCCAGAATTGCAACACTTTCTAAATCATGAATCTTGTAAGATTTTGAAAAAGGCACGTTCAGTGTAAAGGATTCAAAAATATCCTTGATTTTCTCTAAAAATAGAGTCTGCAAATTCTCACGACTATCCTCAGACTTGGCAGAAATGAGGGCGTAGGGCGTTTGGGTAGGCGTAAAATCCTCCACCAAATCCGCTTTATTATAAAGGGTCAGGCGAGGAATGTCCTCCATGTCCAAGTCTTTCATGATGGACAGGACTGTTTTTTCATGCTCTTCGTGGTAAGGATTGCTGGCATCAATAACATGGACCAGAAGGTCTACATGCTTGCTTTCTTCCAAGGTTGACTTGAAACTGGACACCAACTCTGTCGGCAAATCTTGGATAAAGCCCACCGTATCTGTCAAAGTTACTTGGAGATTTCCCCCTAGATGGATACTCTTAGTCGTCGCGTCCAGAGTCGCAAAGAGCTCGTCAGCCTCATACTGGGTTTTACTGGTCAAAGTGTTCATGATGGTTGACTTCCCAGCATTGGTGTAACCAATCAAACCAATCTTAAAGGTGCTGGACTCCAGACGTTTTTCTCTGACAGTCGCCCGATTTTTCTCAACCACCTTGAGCTGACGCTCGATATCCGTGATTTGGTTGCGAACGCTACGACGGTTCAGCTCCAGCTGGCTTTCACCAGGTCCACGGGAACCAATTCCCCCTGCCTGACGACTGAGCATAATTCCCTGACCAACCAAGCGAGGCAAGAGATATTTGAGCTGGGCTAGGTGGACTTGGAGCTTCCCTTCATGGCTTCGAGCCCGCATGGCAAAGATATCCAAAATCAACTGCATACGGTCAATGACCTTGACACCCAAAACTTCCTCTAGATTGACATTTTGCCTTGGAGTCAAGCGGTTGTTGACAATGACAGTGGTGATTTCTTCTGCATCCACCATGAGCGCAATTTCTTCTAACTTACCAGATCCGACGAAGGTCTTTGAGTCATACTTTTCACGTTTTTGTCTGTAGCTATCTACAACGACTGCCCCAGCTGTCTTAGCTAGACTGGCCAATTCTTCCATGGAGAGGTCAAAATTGTCCATGCCCTGCAATTCTACACCAATCAGCAGAACTCGTTCCTCTTTTTTCTCCGTTTCAATCATCTAAAAACTCCTCTATCTTGCTTAAAATGCGGTCTTGCACACCAGCTTCTCCAATCTGATAAAAGGTGATCTGCATGCGATTACGGAACCATGTCAACTGACGCTTAGCAAAACGACGGGTCGCCTGTTTGAGACTCTCACTAGCTTCCTCCAAAGTCTGCTCTCCACGGAAGTAAGGAAAGAGTTCCTTGTATCCAATACCTTTAGCAGCCTGCACATCAGGGTAATGGTCAAAAAGCCACTTGGCTTCGTCTAGAAGTCCAGCTTCAAACATCAGGTCCACTCGGTGATTGATACGTTCATATAATTGACTGCGCTCATCATCCAAGCAGATAATCAATGGTTCATACAAGGTCTCTTGATTTTCCAAATCCTGACCAAAATGGGCAATTTCCAAGGCACGCATCGCACGACGACGATTAAACTGGGGAATCTCAAGGCCTGCTTGCTCTACCAGATGAGCTAACTCTTCATCTGAAAAAGGTTCTAAACTAGCCCGATAGGCCAAATTTCCTCATGGGGTGTCTCCCCACCCAGGTGATAACCTTCTAGCAAGCTCTGGATATAAAGTCCAGTCCCACCAGCAATAATGGCTAGCTTACCCCGACTGTGAATATCCTTAATAGCTATCTTAGCTTCTGAAACAAAATCAAAAGCCGAGTAAGACTCGGTTACCTCTCTAACATCGATTAAATGATGGGGAACAGCTGCCTGCTCTTCTGGACTAGCTTTGGCCGTCCCAATATCTAGACCTCGATAAACTTGCTGACTATCACCGCTAACCACTTCGCCATTAAAACGCTTTGCAACTTCGATGGCTAGGGCTGTTTTTCCAACAGCAGTCGGTCCAACGATCACAATTATTTTTGTTTTCATCTTTTTTCCTTGAAAAATTCCCATTTTTTCGTTACTATTATTATAACACAAAAAGGTCAGTCAGAAAAATGTGACCTCTTGAAGGAGCTGGCTGATTGAGAATATAAAGGAGGAAGACTCATGGCTAAAGGATTTGGTAAAGGTCTTGTAACAGGTGTCGCAGGAACTGTTGCTGCCGTTGCAGGTGCAGTATACGCTTTCAAAAAGAAAGTGATTGAACCAGAAGAGCAAAAAACAGCTTTCATCGAAGAAAACCGTAAAAAAGCAGCTCGCCGTCGCGTTTCACGTTAAGAAACAAAAGAAGTTGGGATTCATTGTCTCAACTTCTTTTTTCTATTCTTTTATACTGAGCAAACTAAGAAGCTAGCCGAAGGTTGCTCAAAGCACTGCTTTGAGGTTGTGGATAAAACTGACAAAGTCAGCTCAAAACATGGTTTTGAGGTTATTGATGAAGCGACGCTGACGTGGTTTGAATAGATTTTCAAAGAGTATTAAATAGCTAGGTCAAACTTCAACTGCGGCTTGACAGGGTCATAATCTACCAATTCAAAATCTTCTGCTTTGATATCAAAGAAACTAGTCCCATCAGGAACATTTAAAACCAAGCGTGGTTGGCAGTTTGACGGCTCACGACGAAGCAATTCCTGAGCTTGTTCAAATTGATTATCATAGATATGGAGGTTGTTGATGAAGTAGAAGAACTTCCCAACCTTCCAGCCAAAATGCTTGGCAATCATCATTTGAAGAGCCACGTACTGCATAGCATTGATGTGGTGAGCCACCAACATATCATTCGAACGCTGAGTCAAGGTCGCATCCAGATAGATTTCTCCATCTACACGGCGGACATCAAACATGGTCTGAAAGGCGCACGGGAGCAAGCCATCTGTTTCTTCGAAAGCTTGGTAATCCCAGAGAGAGATAATATTGCGGCGGTTCCAAGGGTTGGCTTCCAACTGCTTAAGAATCTTATTGATGATGTCGTGTTTCTTAACGACCGCTCCGTAACGCTCACCAATAGTTCCCGTATCACCCACTTCCCAATCATTCCAATAGTGGACATTGTACTTGCTATTTAACACTTCTAGGCTATTGGACTGGTCTTGGTAGATCCAGAGAACTTCTTTGATGGCTGATTTGATGGCAATGGGACGCAAGGTCGTGATAGGAAATTCTCCTTTAGATAAGTCGTACTCGGAAAAGGCACCCGTTACATATTTAGAGTTAGCAACTGTCCCATCCTTATACTTAGGACGTGCTTGCTCAGAAAAGACACCGTCTTTGAGGATTCGTTCAATATTTTCTTTAAAAATCGTATCTGCTTTTGTCATTTACTATCACCTCATTTATTGTCCTAACTAGTATAGCATAAAAAAAGAAAGGAGGAAAATCACTCGCTTCTAGAAAGCAATTTTCTCCTTTTTCTATTTTATTGCAATACAAGTGATGCTGCTCCGATAATACCAGCGTCATTTCCTAGAGTTGCAAGAGCTAATTTAGTAGATGTGCGTACTTGTGGGAAGGTATTTTCGTCATAGACTTTTTGAACACCTTGTAGAAGGAATTCTCCTGCAGCTGATACACCACCACCGATAACGATTGTGGATGGGTTTAGGATTGAACCGATGTTGGCACAGGCGATTCCCAAGTAACGTGAGAAATTACGGTAAACGATCAAAGCGAGGTCGTCTCCTTCTTTCGCCAAATCAAAGACAGTTTTAGCAGTTACTTCTTCACCGTCGTCAATCAAGCGTTTCAACTCTGCATCGCCTTCATATTCATCCGCGTAACGACGAGTCAAGTTGACAATCCCTGTTGCTGAAGCGACTGTCTCAAGACAGCCTTTCTTACCACAAGTACATGCGATTGGTTGGTCAAAGTCAACTGTGATGTGACCAAGCTCCCCTGCTGCACCAGCAACACCATGAAGCAATTTGCCTTCAGCGACAATACCACCACCAACACCAGTACCAAGAGTCATAAAGACAACATCTGGTTGGTTATCACCAGCCCCCATCCAACGTTCACCAAGAGCTGCTACGTTAGCGTCATTGTCGATGAAGAATGGAATACCCAAGGCTTTTTCCATTTTTTCTTTAATCGGTTGAAGAGTTTTCCAGTTGAGGTTGTAGGCTCCGATAACAGTTCCATTTTCACGGTCAACAACACCCGGTGAACCCATACCAATTCCACGGAAGTCTGTCGCAGACAATCCAAGCATTTCAAAACGATGTTGAATTGATGCAATCATATCATCTACAATGTGGCTTCCTTCATCCAAAATGTTGGTCTTAATAGACCATTTTTCTTGAATTTCTCCTTCTGTTGTCAAGATTGCAAATTTGATAGAAGTGCCACCAAGGTCAATCCCAATAATCTTTTGACTCATCATATTCTCCTTTTTCATTATGAATTAATTGAAAATGCTTACAGATATAGTATAACAAAATTCACTCATTTATGCAAAGGTTTGCATTAACTTTCTGGATTTTATCCTGACTTATGGTTTCCAGAGACCTGAAGCATCTACGTAGTAGCGGCCTCCATCAACTCGCTCATTTTTAGCCATTTTGCCATCGGATTTCAAATAATAATTTCCTTGCCATGCATTGCGAGCATAAGAACCATCTGATTTCAAGTAATACCAGGCTTGGTAAGAAGAGTCATAAACCCACTCACCTTGTGCCATTTTACCGTTTGATTTAAGGTAATAAGCTCCTTGCCATGCATTTTTTGCATAAGAACCATCTGATTTCAAATAATACCAAGCTTGATAAGAAGGGTCATAAATCCATTCGCTCTGTGCCATTTTACCATCAGCTTTCAGGTAATAACTTCCCTGCCATGCATTCTTCACTGGATTGCCATTTCCGTCAAAATAATACCAAGAACCGTCCTGCTTAATCCAACCACTTGTGGTTGCTGAACTTGTGTTGGTTTGAGTTGTAGATGCTTGCTTCGCTTTAAAGGCACCCTTAGGAGCATTTTTCAATTCGCAAGCCACACCATCATGATCGCGGTCTAACTTGGCAGAATAACCAGGTTCTCCCTCGTGAATATCTGCGTATCCATTCGCCCAAGCTTCTTTACAACTAGAAAAATGAATGTTTTCTTCTGCTAACACAGGTTGTGAAAACAAGGCTAAAACTGGCAAGGTAGCCAGACTCATTTTTAAAAATAGACGTTTGTTCATTTCTTTCTCCTATCATTATGATATCGATTCCAATATTATTTTATCAAACTTACTTCAGCAATTCAAGGAAACTTCTTGCCTTTTTTTACAAACTCCTTTGGTTTTGTCTTATTTAAGATATGAAGTCCGTCAGACATGATGTGAAGCTGCGAATCTTTCGATAGTATATAAAGATTTTTCATCGAACTAAGATTCAGTTTATCTTTGCTGCCAAAAATTAGTAATGTTGGATAGGGACAATTCTTTGCAAGCTCCTTTAAATCAAGTATTTTCAATTCCTCTGAAATTTCAACAATCAGAGCCTTGTCTTCTCCTTATTACTCAAACATCATTTTGGGAATTAATTTAAATATAAGCAAGTCAAGATAAAATAGGATATTACCTGACATTTTCAGTGGAAATCCTGATAGAATCAAAGCTCGAAGATTTGATAAATCATAAGCAGATAGTTCTAATGCCAGGGCAGCACCTAAGGATAATCCAATCAAAATAAAAGGTTCTGTCTCTTGAGCTAGATGCTGATAAACTCGCTCCTTAACTTGTTAATAGTTGCTAACTCCATGGGAAAATGACTCGATAACCTCAGAAGGATAATCCGAACTGCTTTCTAACTCTCTGCTGACTAACCTAAGCAATATAAACATATCAGTTTCATCTAGTTCTCCTGTAAGATTAACTCATACAAACCTCTCACAGCATTACAGCCGTAAATTGCTTCTGCTTGGGTTAAATCTTCCAAGGTCAAGACTTGCTCTTCTACCTGTCCTCTTTCCAGCAAATGCTGACGGTAAATTCCTGGCAAGATACCAAGTTGGATAGGTGGTGTGTAAAGTTTACCATTCATTTTTAAGATCAAATTTCCAATAGATGTTTCAAGCAGTTCTCCTGACTTATTGTGGTAAATTTTCTCTTGCTCCCCTAGGTTCAAATGCGGTCGGTGAGTCGTTTTGAAGTAGGTAAAGGCTTGTTGCAAATTGGCTTCCTGAAGGCAGAGTTGGGCCTGACAAAAACCTGGACTAAGAGGTGTTAATATTTGACGACTGACTTCTATCTCTCCAGACTTGCTGAGAGAAATACGCAAGCGGTAATCTTGATTATCATCACAAGCCTGACACTCTTCTTCTATCTTTTGTTTCAAGTTTTCTGAATCAAATGGAAAGGCAAAATATCGACTAGCTTTTCTCAGTCTTTCCAAATGTTGTTCTTCAAACAACAAGTTCTTCTGGCTGATTTTTCCAGTAGTAATCAGTTTGAAACGAGCTTGTTTACGATAGAGAACAGCTGCCTTTTGATGAACCTCGCGGTATTCAGATTCCCAAGTGCTATCCCATGTAATACCTCCGCCAACTCCATAGATGGCTTTCCCTTGATACAGTTGAATAGTTCGGATAGCAACATTAAAAATCCGTCGTCCATTTGGAAGCAAGAGACCAATCGTTCCGCAGTAGACTCCACGCGGTTGTGGCTCCAAGTCCTTTATAATCTCCATAGTCGCAATTTTAGGTGCACCCGTTATGGAACCGCAAGGAAAGAGAGAACGGAATATTTCAACAAGGTCAACGTTCTCTCGCAACTGACTCTTGATGGTCGAAGTCATCTGCCAGACAGTCGAATACTGTTCCACTTGACACAGACGCTCCACATGCTCACTTCCCACTTCAGAAATACGGTTCATATCGTTGCGCAAGAGGTCCACAATCATCATATTTTCAGAGCGATTTTTGGGATCCTGTTCTAACCAACTGGCCTGCCCCAAGTCTTCTTGGTCGGTCACGCCACGCTGAGTCGTTCCCTTCATTGGTCGCGTTGTCAACTCGCGACCATTTTGCTCAAAAAAAGAGCTCAGGGCTCATGGAAATCACTGCCATCTCGTCATGTTCAACATAAGCATTGTAACCCGCCTCCTGCTCTACCACCATACGATTGTAGATGGCAAAAGGATTGGCGCTTAAATCTTGTTTTAGTTGGACGGTGTAATTTACCTGGTAGGTGTCCCCCTGCCGCAAATGATGATGAATCTGGGCAATCGCCTTTTCATAGTCTGCTGCAGACGTTACTTCCTGCCAGTTTGAAGGCAAATCAACCTCGTCATAAATCAGAGGAATAGGGGATGTTTCTACCCTATCATGAACTGTAAAATATAGCAGGTACTCTGCCATTAAAGGAGATTTATGAACTGCTAATTTCTCCTCAAAAGCAGGTGCAGCCTCATAGCTGACATAGCCCACCACATAATAGCCCTGCTCTTGGTAGCTTTCCACTTGTGCCAGCAAATCTGCCACTTCTGCTACATTTCTCGTTTTCAACTCTTTAATGGGCTGGGTAAAGGTGTATCTCTTCCCCAAAGCCCTAAAATCAATCACTGTTTTTCTATGCATACCTTAAGTATAGCACAAAATAAGAAAACCCTCATCCGCAAAGCAGATGAGAGATTTCAATTATTTAAAGATTGAAGTTTTAAAGCTATTTGTTTGTTGAAGAAGCTTTTTGAATAATTTCTCTTTAAGTGATACAGTATTATCAAATTTAACTGATCCATTTTTAAGAGTAGTTTTATCTTTATCAACGGCAGCAGCAAATGCATTCTTCAAGTCTTCGTAACTACTGTATGTAGTACCGTCAATTGTAACAGGGTTAAATCCTGCTTTAGCTTTATCAACAACTTCTTTGAAGTATGCTTTCTTCCAATCTTCTAGAGTATTAAATTTACCATCAGAAACTTTCTTGATAATAAAATCATCACCTAGAGTAGCATGACCAGCTTTTTTAGACTCATTTTTCAACATGTTAGAAGCATAATTTAGGAAGCCTTTTTCATATCCAAAGTAACCCCACATACGGAAGGTGTTATGTTTGAATGACATTGCTCCTGGAGCTCCTTCACTTGTGTTACCTCCGTAGATACCTGCAGTGATAGGCACTGTTACATAAGCAGAACCGAATCCAGTTGGATCATACTGACCATTACCAGGACCGTGCTTGGTCATAAAGTTTTTCTCTACTAAGTCGTTAACAGATGTTAAATTATATTCTTTTTCTTCTGCATTTAAATCTCTAACGTTGTCGTATTGGTTCTTCGTATTAGCTCCACGTAGTTTCTTATCTACTTTCTTGAACCAAGCGTTGTTTAGTTCTTTACTGCCTTTATCAACTACAGCTTCTCCTTCAAGGTAATCAAGAAGCATGAGGGTATCATTGAAACCTTTCATGTAGTTATCAATTTCTGCACGAGATGTAAGATCGTTTGGATTAGTGTTGTACCATTGGTTTCCGTCATTTGGACGTTCGTAGGCCATGTTCAATCCTAATGCTTTAAAGTCACCGTTTGGACTTGTTTCAGCAGGTGATTGTAACATACCTTGTGCGAATGCCTCTAAGTCAGTACCTTCACGGTGTCTTGAACCACCTAAGTAAACCATACGGTCATTTACGTGAGTCGTTTCGTGAGTGAAGGCTGAGATACCAAAGTCACTGATCATATCAGTAACCATGAAGAATACAGAATCATCTTTATAAGGGTTACCGTAAATACGAGCTACAGCTCCCATACGCCAGTCAGTTGCATGGTATCGATCTGTTGGTCCGTATAATTCACGAATTGGAGCAACATCTTTACCTCCAGCAGTGTGACCATAACGGTCTGTGCTTATGCCTTTATAATTTTGGTTATCCAGTACTGGTGTAGGTACCATATTGTTGCTCTTAAGTAGTTGATTACGAACTTTATCTAATGATAGACGAGACCAGAAATCAAGGTAATTTTGTTGAGCTTTTGCTACTTTATCGATTTCTGCTTTGAATGCCTCGCGTTCGGCTTCAGTATTCTTACCATATTTCTCAAATGAGCTGTATGCCATAGTGTTATATGTTGAGATTAAGAACATGTGTGCATCTTTTAAGTTAAGAAGTGGAAGAATCATCTTACCATGAATGTCGTTATTTAATCCTTCGTATGCTCTATGTTTCTTATCAGCAAACTCAGGTGTTGTTGTTTTCGGCTCAACTACATAGACATTATCTTTAGTTGCTTTTATGAACCAATCGTTTAAGTCTGTATCACTTGTGAAGAGTTCCATATTGTATTTCAAGAACTCATGTAAATTACCTTTACCAGTAGCACCAGCGATAACTTCACGATAGGCATCGTGAGTACGATTACCTTTCACGTTGTTTTCTTTAGAACCGATGTTGATAATTCTGTCTAAGACGCTAACATTTTTACCATAGAAGTCAGGTTTAAACAACATCAACTCTTTAATGTTAAAGTCATCGAATTTAACTCCGTAGTATCGGTTTAGGTAAGCTAATCCAAGAAGGACTGCAGCTTTGTTGTCATCGATTTCTTAATCAAGGCACGTTTAGCAGCTTCATCAGTGTTCAGTTGGTGATCTTCATTTTCCACTAACTTCGTAACAAATTGAGTGAGATTATCTTTCACATACTTGAAGCTTTCTTCTAGATAAAGATTCTTAACTGCGTTAACTTTTCCATCACCATTTCTTCCAAATAGTTTGTAAACATCGTCAGATTGCAGTTCAACTGGACTCAATTTACTTTCGATAGCACTGATTAAATCTGCACGATCTTTAACAACCATGTTTGGTGTATAAACAACTTCACCAAGTTCAGCAACACTATATTCTTTCACTTGCTTGACTTGAGAGTCCTTAGGAGAAATCGTAAAGATATCTTTTGTCTTATCTGCATAGTGAACCATAATATGGTCAGCATCAGTAAGGTCTGTAACAAAGCCATTACCTTTCATCGCAGTAACAGACAAGACTTCTTTCGTTAATAAGTTTGATCCAGCTGGAATCTTGTTACCTTGGTTTACAATCCATTCTTTGTTATAGAATGGTTGAAGTTTTTCAATATTACGGTAAGCAAGCTCACGAGATGCATCGTAATCATCGATATTTTTATATTGATCAACTTTACTTACAATATTGTTCAATTTATCTTCAACAGGAAGTGGGCTTTCGAATTTATCAGCAGTAATTCCCATTTTAGCGATTAATTCATCAGCTTTTTCTTTAGTTATGCTAGGAATTTTTTTAGAATTATTATAAGTTGTTTTACCTTCACTTATCCCCTCAACACTGTAGTTGCGTTTCATTCTAGAATATGTAAAGTAATCATCCGCATCAATATCAGAGTGACCGAAGACCATTTCACCAGTCTTAACTTTCATCATAGTGATGTTGTCTTCTATAGCCCCTAGTGCCCAGTTAGTACCTAATAAACCACCAGACATAACGGCTTCTTTCAGTTCGATAGAGCCTTTTGCTACAGAATTTCGAAGAGTACCCTCTTTACCTAAAGTACTGTTGTTACCACCGTTTTGAGATGAATATACAATTCCGGCAGCCTTAGCTTTATTACCTGTGATTTCAGCATCGACATAAGCTTTTTCTACGATACCTTTCCAGTTTTCACCGACGATACCTGTTAAGTAACCACCTCGATTTCCAGCAGCATGTACTTTACCAATAAATGCAACATTACGAACTGTACCACTACCATCAATTTTATTGATAACCCCAGATACATCATTATTACCAACAACGTTACCTGTTACTTTAATGTTTTCTACAGTAGCATTATTTTTGATAACATTTGCTATCGGTGCAATCCTATCAGTTCCTGGCATGTCAATATTTACATTCTCAAAAAGTAAATCTTTTACTGTACCACCGACGATATCACCGAATAAAGGTCTGTTCATATTGCTAATGGTAAATTTATTACCATCAGTACTTGTTAACGTACCTTTGAAAGCATTAGTAATATAAGATTTTTCCTGCTGGTTTAACATTCGCAGCATTGATATTGCTACCAAGTTTAAATGTACCAGTCGGGTCATTTTTGCATAGCTTTTTACAAGGTCATCAAAGCTATAATATACATCACCTTCATGTGCTTTTTTTGTTTTTCAAAAATAATGAACATACTCTTCCCTAAGTGTGTTATCAGCATTCCGTTGAATCAAATCAGGTGCTTTGGCAGTAACCTTATACAAGGTTTTACCATCAACTGTGACTTCTTCAATCTTGTCAACAGCCAGTCTTGTTGTTTTTATTGTCGTGAGTTGTCACTCGTAAATAAAGCGGAGTAACATCAGCTGGTTTTTTTCTGTAAGCAAACTAGTGTCTGTTTCATTACCATCAGCATCCACACTCATCAAGCTTGTTTCTTTAATATTCTTGATTTCAACTTTTTTGAGGTCAATTCTTAGCGGTTCTTCTTTCAGAATTTCTTCCTCATCACCCTCACCACGATCATAAACCATTTTCGTTTCAAGTTTATAATCCTTGTAGTACTGCAAATCTGTCAAGGTAGTTGTTAAGTCGTCTGGTGAAACATTTAAAGTTTTGACAATTTCATCACCTTTTTTCAGAGTTAGGGTGATAGATTTAATAGCTGCCTTACTTGGATTTTCTAGACTGTATTTAACATCTGAAGTACGTTTCAAATCCTTAGGTTCAACTGCTGTAATGGTCAATACTGGTTTTTCAAAGGTCTTGGTACCACGTTTTAAAATTCGGTCTTGCGGTGCCTCAAGGATTTCCTCTGTAACTTTTGGAGCATCTTCTGTTTTAACACCCTTAACGGTTTTAAAGGTCTTGGTGATTTTTTTCTGACCTTCTTTACCTTCTTGAGCTACAACTTCTACGCCCTTTTTCAGTTGGTCATCTTCTTTAATAACTTCCTTAAATGGAATCTTTTCAAGACTTTCTTCTACAAGAGTTCCTTCAATTGGTTTTGTCCCACGACTTACCTGTTTGTTTACAGGTTCCTTGGTAACTTCTGTGCTAGTTGAAAGGACTTGGTCCGTTTTAACACCTTCTACTGTTTTATAAGTTATTTTAGTAACTTGACTACCCTTTTCACCATTTCGTAAGACAGTTTCTTCGTCCGTATACTTTGTTGGATCCTCAATCGTTTCAGTTTTGTAGTCTAAGTCTGTAGTCGATGTTTCAACAAGGGTTCCCTCAGTTACTTTGTACTCAGGTAACCGTTCTTGTACAAGGGCTTGGCCAGTTTTACCTTCTTCTTGGGTTCCTTTTGATTCAACTGGAGCTTCTGGTAATGCTGGTTGGACTAAAGATTGACCTTCTTTACCTTCCTCTTGGGTTCCTTTTGATTCAACTGGAGCTTCTGGTAATGCTGGTCGGACTAAAGATTGACCTTCTTTACCTTCTTCTTGGGTTCCTTTTGATTCAACTGGAGCTTCTGGTAATGCTGGTTGGACTAAAGATTGACCTTCTTTACCTTCCTCTTGGGTGCCTTTTGATTCAACTGGAGCTTCTGGTAATGCTGGTTGGACTAAAGATTGACCTTCTTTACCTTCCTCTTGGGTACCATTTGATTCAACTGGAGCTTCTGGTAATGTTGGTTGGATTAAGGATTGACCTTCTTTACCTTCCTCTTGGGTGCCTTTTGATTCAACTGGAGCTTCTGGTAATGTTGGTTGGATTAAAGATTGACCTTCTTTACCTTCCTCTTGGGTTCCTTTTGATTCAACTGGAGCTTCTGGTAATGCTGGTTGGACTAAAGATTGACCTTCTTTACCTTCCTCTTGGGTGCCTTTAGCTACTTGCTGAGTAGATTCAGCTTGTGGTGCTGGAGCTGGGGCAGGTTGCAACTCTTTCTTAGTTCCGACTGCAATGACTTGCGACACAGGATTTTGAACCACTTGGTCTTCGATGACTTCTCTAACTTCTTGACCATTAATCATCGATACTTTGGTTACAATACGACGTTGACCATTCACTCCTGCTGTGACGATACGAGTCTGTCCTTCTGCTAGATTTGCATCTGGATTTGTGACTGTTTCAAACGGAATCTCCACCAAGCTCTCTTCCTGTCTAGTCTGAGGCTTCTCAGAAACTAGTTTTTCTACAACAGTAGGAGCAACTGGAGTCTGTTCTACAGGTTTTTCGGCGGCAGTTTGAGGAGTGACAGTAGGTGTCTCTTGAACGACTTCTGTTTTCTCGATTTCATTTGCACTTTGCTTTTCTACTGGCAACTGAGGCTTCTCAGCTGAAGCTGGTCTTGATGGATGGAGTTCTGCTTCCTTAAAGTATCCAATATATTCATAGCCATCAATGTGGATAATCCCTTCAGCCAAGCCTTCTTGTGTAGAGGCAGAAATAGTTTGATTGTAAGAAAGTAACTCTTTATTTTCAAACGCAAAGGTAGTAAAAGGTACAAAATTGCTGACCCCAATAGAGCTGATTAACAGAACCCCAAGTACTTTACTACGGTGTTTCTTGGAAACTAACAGAACCGCTAGCGAGGCCGTTGCCAAGCCAAGACCTGCTAGAGCGAGTTCCTTGCTTCCCGTGTAAGGAAGTTGTTGACTGGTAGTCGCCTTCTTGCGATAAACTGCATAAATAATGTCTTCATCTTGAAATTCTGTAGGAACCTCATGGTGAATCAGAGCTTTTTCAGACTCAGTCAATTCCTGCTCCACCAAATAACGGTAATGAACGCTATGAGCACCACCAACTTCACTAGCTTGTACCTTATCTACTGAAAGGGTACTTGCACCAAAAAGGAAGGCTCCGATAGCTACAGGACCTACCCCAACAGTTAGCTTACGAATTGAAAATTTTGTGATTTTTTCTAGTTGCTGTTTTGTTTTTCTCATTTTCACGACTTTCTAATAGAATCTTGCGGATAGTACGCACGCGCACCTCCCAATTAATTTTGGACGGCTAGCAAGAGCCGTTACATGGGCATGCCCAATTTCTCTCAAAAGAGGGCGAATCGGAACCTGAACATGCTTGACATGCATGCCAATTGCAGTGTCTCCGATATCCAATCCAGCATGAGCCTTGATAAATTCAACCTCAACGGGATCTTGCATAAACTTGAAGGCTGCCAACTGGCCTGAACCTCCTGCATGGAGAGTAGGAAGGACACTGACGATTTCCAGACCAAACTGCTCTGCAACCTGACGTTCAACGACGAGGGCTCGATTGACATGTTCACAGCCTTGAACGGCTAGATGGATTCCTTTTTCCTCTAAGATATCTAGGATGGTCTTCACAATGATTTCCCCAATTTCTTGGCTGGATTCCATGCCAATCTGACCACCTATCACTTCACTAGAAGAAAGTCCCAAAACAAAGATAGATCCTTGCTTCAAATTGGCCTTTTCTAATACATCTTTTACAATCTGGCTTGTGTCTCTTTGAATGTCTTTTTCCTTCATACTTGATACCTCTTTGTCATTATCTATCATATCGTTTTTTCTACGTTTTAGCAAGATAGACAACCTAGAAAGCTTGCCCAATTACGCATAAAACTCCCAGAACTGACTGGGAGTTAACTAGTTTCTATTCTATTTATGTATATTTCAACTGTCGTACCTTTTGAGGGAATAGAATCAATCTTCATTTGGTAATCTTCTCCAAAATGAAGTTTGAGCCGCTGATCAACATTTTGAAGACCAACTCCCCCACGTTTGAGTTGACTTTGACTACTATCGCTAGCATCTTGGAAACCAACGCCATCATCCTCAATACGGATAACCAGTCCTGAATCCTGTTTCTGAACAGAAACTCTAATATGTCCCTGACCTTCCTTTTCCTTAATACCATGGTAAAGGGCATTCTCTACAAGAGGTTGTAGGACCAGCTTGGGCAAGACTAGCTTGTCAAAAGCAGGATTTTCAGAAATCTCGTATTCCAGCTTATCTCCATAGCGTTGTTTCTGGATAAAGAGATACTGGCGGACATGGTTGATTTCGTCAGAGAGGCAAATCAAGTCCTTGCCTTGATTGAGCGCCAAGCGGAAGTAGGTAGCCAAGGACTTGGTCACCTGAACCACTCTCTGACTGTCCTGAAATTCAGCCATCCAAATGATGGTGTCCAAGGTATTATAGAGGAAATGCGGATTAATCTGGCTCGATAGGGCTTGAAGTTGGTACTGACGGGTCGTTTCTTCCTGCCTGCGAATATCTGCCATCAGCTGATCAATCTGATCCAACATGGCATTGAACTGACGAGTTACTTCTCTCAGTTCATGGGCACCAGTTTCCTTGGCACGAAGTTTTTGATTACCAGAAGCAATCTCCAGCATGGTTTCTCTCAAATCATTCAGTGGAGCAATCCAACGTTTAAGACTAAGCCACACCAAGCAGAGACAGGCAAGAAGAGATGTAAAACTGGCTCCAAGCAAAGTCCACATGAGTTGACTCCTAACCTGGTCTAACTTCTCCAACGAAGACACACCAAGAACCGTCCAATCAGTTCCAGCAATCCTTTCCTGACTGACGTAGGATTTGTGATCTGGAGTATAGCCCTGCCCTGTCTCAATGTGGGGTTTCATAGCCTCCATTTCGCTAGACGAACTATAAACTGTGTGTTGAGGATGATAAACAAATTCATGGTTTTCATTGATGATAAAGGCAAAGCCCTGCTGACCCAACTGGAGTTGGTTGAGATAGGCTTCTAGAGTTTCGTAGGAAATATCCAAACGAAGCACGCCCAGATTGGCTCCCTTTGCATCAACAAGTTCCTGAGTGACAGAAATGACCCACTGGCTATCTGTTTTACGAGCTGGAGTCAAAATGGGCATGGCTCCCTGATGAATGGCCTTTTGGTACCAATCCTCAGCCATCATATCAGAAGAAGTTTTCATTTGCACACTGTCATCTGTAGAAATGACCTGACCGGATTTAGTCACAAGCACAACAGTTTTCAAGTCCTGGTCTGCCTTCAAGATAGTCAAAAATAGATCTCGAATTCCCTTGACCTTGTCTTGACTGGGATTCTCAGCATAGGCTAGGACATCCGTCTGCTGGGTCAAACTGGTCGAGGTGGTTTCTAATTTTTTGATATAAGACTGGATGAAGTGGCTAGTCTGACTGATAGTCGTTTGGCTATTGCCCTCAATAGTAGCCTCAATGGCTGAAGAACTAGATTGATAGTAGAAAGTCCCAACCAGAGCTAGGAGAATGAGAAAGACCAGAAAGATAGAAATAACCATTCTGACTAGGATAGAAGAACGCTTCATCGACCTTCACCCTTCTTAAACTGGCGAGGTGTCACACCTGCAATCTGCTTAAAGCGTTGGGTAAAATAGTTCATATCTTCAAAACCAACCTTCTCTGCTATCTCATAAATCTTCAGATCTGTAGTTAAAAGCAAGAGCTTGGCTTGCTTGACACGTTCTCGCACCAAATAATCCTGAAAAGGCAGACCCAACTCTTTCTTAATCAAAGAACTCAGATAAGTCGGGCTAAAGCCTAAGTCATTTGCTAAAGACTTTAAACTAAACTGGCTATCAGCCAGATGGGACTGGATTTTCTGGGCCATGTTTCCTTCAAACTTATCGGTCAATAAATCTTGTAACTTCTCTTCTTTCTCTTCCTTATCCAACTTTTGCTTGATTTTCCCCAGCATTTCCTCGATATCCTGACGAGAAAAGGGCTTGAGTAGGTAATCATCCACACCTAGTTTGACAGCAGACAAGGCATAATCAAAATCATCGTAGCCTGTTAAAAAGACCAAATGCACCTGAGGATATGTTTCTCGGACCAGACTGGCCAACTGGATGCCATTTAGCTGAGGCATATTGATATCGGTTAAAATGATATCTGGCACCTGCTTTTGTATCAATTCCCAAGCCTGTCTTCCATTTTCAGCTTGACCGATGATTTCCATATCGTAGGCTGCTACATTGACCAGCTTGGTCAAGCCTTGTCTTACCAGATATTCATCTTCTACGATTAAGATTGTATAGGTCATGCTTCTCTCCTTTGTCACTTACTAGTATCAGTATAGCAAAATTCTCCTCTAACTGCTTAAGAAAGCCCTCTTAATCAACATAATCTAGTAAATAAGCGTATCCTTTTTCTTCCATTTGGTCTTTGGGAATAAAGCGGATAGAGAGACTATTGATACAGTAGCGCAAGCCACCCTTGTCCTGTGGGCCGTCCGTAAAGACATGGCCAAGGTGAGAATCTCCAACTCGGCTTCGCACTTCCATGCGTGTCATATTGTAAGACTTATCTTCCTTGTAGGTGGCAACATCTGGACTGATGGGTTGGGTAAAACTAGGCCAGCCACAACCAGACTCAAACTTATCCTTTGATGAAAAGAGAGGTTCACCAGTTGCTACATCCACATAGATACCAGATTCAAATTTATCCCAGTAACGGTTTGAAAAAGCTCGTTCTGTTTGATTTTTCTGGGTGACTGCATACTCCTCAGATGACAAGTTCTTTTTCAATTCTTCATCACTTGGCTTAGGATATTTGCTGGCATCAATGACGGGGTAGGCCGCCTGATTAACATTGATATGGCAGTAGCCATTTGGATTTTTCTTTAGATAGTCTTGGTGGTAATCCTCGGTCACCACGAAATTCTGCAAAGTCTCCTTTTCAACTGCTAGAGGTTGATCGTATTTCTTAGCCACCTCATCAAAGACTTGGTTAATCACCTCTAAATCCTTGTCATCTGTGTAATAAACACCAGTACGGTACTGGGTTCCCACATCATTTCCTTGTTTATTTTTGCTGGTTGGATTGATAATACGGAAATAATGAAGCAGGATTTCCTTGAGGGAAATTTGATTAGCATCATAGGTGACATGGACGGTTTCTGCATGACCTGTTTGGTTGATCAATTCGTACTTGGTTGTTTCCCCTCTACCATTTGCATAGCCTGATACGGCATCTGTCACCCCGGGAACACGCGAGAAATATTCCTCCACTCCCCAGAAACATCCCCCAGCTAGATAAATTTCGTGCAAGTCTGCATCTTTACTCACTTCTGTTTTTTTCACTGTTTTTCCTCCTTGGCTAACTGATGCTTTCTCAATTTGCGAGCTATCTGTCTGCCCTGCATTTCGCATCAATAGAAAATAGAAACCGCTTATGGCTAGGAAAAAGATTCCTGCCAAAACAAACAATTTTACTTTATCATTCATGACCTTTCTCTACCCCATTTCTTTCAATGTTTTTAAAATCATATCCTTGTCCATAAAACCAGGTTGCGTTTTAACCAGCTTGCCTTCCTTGTCTATAAAGGCTTGAGTTGGATAAGAACGGACACCATAACTTTCCAAAAGTTTGCCTGATGGATCAATTAGAACTGGGAAATTTATAATCCAATCCCTTGTACCAGTTCTTAAAATCAGCTTCCGCTTGTTCCCCCTTGTGACCAGGAGACACCACTGTCAAGACAACATAGTCGTCTCCAGCATCTTTAGCAATTTCATCCGTATCTGGAAGGCTGGCTAGACAGATGGAACACCAAGAAGCCCAGAATTTGAGATAGACTTTCTTGCCCTTGTAATCAGACAAGCGATAGGTCTTGCCATCTACTCCTGTTAGTTCGAAATCAGCAACTTCCTGACCTTTAGTCGCAGTTTTCGCACTGACTTGTTCTGTTTTGGTTTGCTCCTTCATAGTAGATTCGTCTGACATATTTTTAGCCGAACAGGCTGCCAAGCAACAGATTGAGCCTACTCCAAGGAGACATGTTTGCCATTTTTTCATTTCTTCTTCCTCTCTATTCAAATAATCTTGTTAAAATAGAAGCATTTCCCAAAAGTACCAAGATTCCCATCACGATAATGAGGAAACCACCCACTTTTTTGAGGGTTCCGAGATAAGGGTGGAGTTTTCGGAAATGTTTCAAAACATAGCTGGAGGCGAGAGCTAGAACCAAAAATGGTAGCGCCAAACCCAGCGTGTAAATCAACATGAGAGCAGCTCCCTGCCAAGCACCGGAGCCACCTGAAGCCGCTAAAGCCAAAACAGAGCCCAGAACCGGACCCACACATGGCGTCCAAGCAAAACTAAAGGTCAATCCCAGTAAAAATACCTGACTATAGCCCTTACCCTTTTGCCCCTGTCTCTGTAATTGTAGCCTTCTTTCCTTGTAAAGTCCCTGAAAATGTAAGACTTCCATCTGGTGCAAGCCCAAGAGAATGATAACCGCACCTGTCACATATTGAAACCAAGGGGCATACAAAAGGTCTCCTAAAAAACCAGCACCATATCCCAGTAAGATAAAGATAAAAGAAATACCCGATATAAAGGCCAGAGTTCGCAATAAACTAACAAGTGAGATTGAAAATTTGCCACTAGAAGCCTGAGCACCATATTTGTCATCCAACAAGACCCCTGCATAGACCGGTAACAAGGGTAAAATACAAGGAGAAAAGAAGGAAAGAATTCCAGCAAGAAAAACACTGATATAAAAGATTATATTATCCATTGCCTTCCTCCATTCTTTGATTTGATAGGACTATTATAGCCCCAAAACTCAAGGAAAAACAGGGACAATGATAGGGAAAAATAGTAATTTAATCAGGTTATGTAAAAAATGTTGCAAAAAAAGCCAGACACAGTCTGACTTTGATGGAAACTGAAAGGAAAATTCACTAGTCTTCCCTACTTATCTGATAATAAATAAGGTCCGCAAGATAGCCTTTTCTCTCTACACCATTGGTAATAGTCTTTAGATAGGACATTCCAGCCTTCTCCATGACACGACCTGAAGCTAGATTGAGACTGGCATAACGTGCCTTGACTTCTTGAAAGCCTGCTTGAGTAAAACAGAAGTCCAAGACAGCTTTCAAGGCCTCCGTCATCATACCATGCCCCCAGTAAACCTTTCCTAGCACATAGCCAATTTCACAAGAAGAATCGTTCTCATCTATTGCAACGATGCTGATATCTCCTATAACTTTCTCCGGATTTTCTTTGAGACAAATAGCCCATTTGTAATAGTTGGGATTTGTATAGGAGACAACCCAATTTCGGATCGAGTTTCGAGTGATTTCGACATTAGAATGGGGATCCCAAGTAACGTAGGTTAGATTCTCAGCAGATGAAGCCCAATTCTGAAACATAGCTTCTGCATCACCCTCCACAAATCTTCTTAAAATCAAACGTTCTGTCTGTAATATTTGTGTACCGATTGCTTTCATGACGCTACTCGCTTTCTGATAGATGATTCTCTGCCCAACCTCCATTGAAACTTGTTTTGCTTTTGAATTTCAAGGTAATAAGCTAAAAAGGTCTCCCGGACCTTCTTCGCTTTCTTATTTCTAAGCTCAGAGTAAAAAGGTCTCCCGGATCTTCTTCGCTTTCTTATTTCTAGGCTCAGAGTAAAAAGGTCCCCCGGACCTTCCTCGTTTTCCTATTTTTAGACTCGGGCTAAAAACCTCCACTGGAGGTTTTTCTTGCTTTTTAATTTCAGGGCAAGAAGCTAAAAAGGTCCCCCGGACCTTTTTACTCCCAAAAGTCATCAAAAATTGTGATTGGTAGGTGGCGTTTGTGTTGTCCTTTGTGCCACCAGTTTTCAATAGTCGCTTGGGCTTCTGGGTTAATTGTTTTTCCTTCTAGTAGTCGTCAATCTCTTCATAAGTGACTCCGAGGGCTACTTCGTCAGCTAGGCCTGGTTTATCTTCTTCTAGGTCTGCTGTTGGGATTTTTTCATAAAGGGCTGGATCCGCTCCTAATGCCATCAATAATTGCTTTCCTTGACGTTTATTGAGGCGATAAAGAGGGAGAATATCTGCACCCCCGTCACCAAACTTGGTAAAGAAACCTGTGATATTTTCTGCAGCATGGTCTGTCCCAATGACCGCTCCACTATGGGCACCCGCAAGGGCATACTGAGCAATCATACGGCAACGTGCCTTGATATTGCCCTTGTTAAAATCTGAAACAGGACTACCTGTCGCTTCAACTGCAGCTGTCATGACATCAGCTGATTCCTTGATATTTACGACTAAACTGACATCTGGTTGGATGAAGGCTAAGGCTTTTTGAGCGTCTGCTTCATCAGCTTGCACTCCATAAGGCAGACGGACAGCAATAAATTTGTAGCTGTTATCGCCCGTTTCAGCTCGCAGTTCTTCCATAGCTAATTGAGCTAAACGTCCTGCCAAAGTCGAGTCCTGCCCTCCAGAAATCCCTAGTACAAAGGTTTTTAGGAAAGGATGTTTTTTCAAATATCTTTTTAAGAAATCAATGGAACGACGGATTTCTTCCTGGGCATCAATCACCGGTTTGACACCCAACTCTTGGATAATCGTTTCTTGCAAACTCATTCTTCTTCTCCTTCACCAAGAGCTTCCTTGCGCATTTTGTCAATCAAGTCCATCTTATCCTGCCATACATCACGCGCCAAATCAACTGGATAATGCTGTGGATTGAGCACGCGCTTGTACTCATCCCACAACTTGTCAAATTCCTTACGGGCATAAGCCTGAATCTCAGTCAAGCTAGGCAGGTTGTAAACCAATTTCCCGTTCTTGAAAATATCTACCAAGAGAGGAACAGCTTCAAAATTACGAACGGTCTTCTTGATGTAGGTATAGGTCGGATGGAACATCTTGATTTCTGTCATACTGGCAACATCCACACCATCATAAGTGATGTAGTCGCCTTCTGACTTACCTTCTTCACGACTGGTAATGCGCCACACCTGCTTCTTACCTGGCGTAGATACTTTTTCCGCATTATTAGACAGCTTGATAGTATTGCGCAACTGGCCATTTTCATCTTCGATTGCAACAATCTTATAAACTGCCCCAAGAGCTGGCTGGTCATAAGCCGTAATCAGTTTAGTACCTACTCCCCAAACATCAATCTTAGCGTGTTGCATTTTGAGATTAAGGATGGTATTCTCATCTAGGTCATTAGATGCATAAATCTTAGCCTTTGTAAAACCAGCCTCGTCCAGTTGTTGACGAACTTTTTTAGAAATATAGGCAATGTCTCCAGAGTCAATGCGGACACCAAGGAAATTAATCTTGTCACCAAGTTCACGCGCAACCTGAATAGCAGCTGGCACACCTATACGAAGGGTATCATAGGTATCTACAAGAAAGACGCAATTTTTGTGGGTCGCAGCATAAGCCTTAAAAGCTTCATAGTCATTGCCATAAACCTGTACCAAAGAATGGGCATGGGTCCCCAAGACAGGAATGTCAAAGAGTTTACCAGCGCGCACGTTGCTAGTTCCATCGGCACCACCAATCACTGCTGCGCGTGTGCCCCAGATAGCAGCATCCATTTCTTGTGCACGACGAGTCCCAAATTCCATCAGTGGTTCATCCGCAATGACCGAACGAATACGAGCTGCCTTGGTTGCCACCAAGGTCTGATAGTTGACAATATTCAAAAGAGCTGTTTCGACCAATTGACATTGGGCTAGAGGGCCTTCCACCTGTACAATAGGTTCATTGGCAAAAACCAAATCCCCTTCTTGGGCAGAACGAACTGTCAACTCCAACTTGAAATTGCGAAGGTAATCCAAGAATGCCCCATGGTAGCCAAGCGACTCCAAATAAGCAATATCACTATCTGAAAAACTTAAGCCTTCAAGATAGTTCACAATTCTTTCCAAACCAGCAAAAACTGCATAGCCATTCTTAAAAGGTTGCTGACGGAAATAGACCTCAAAGACCGCTTTTTTATTGTGAATTCCTTGGTCAAAGTAAACCTGCATCATGTTGATCTGATACAAGTCCGTGTGCAATGTTAAACTATCATCTGGATACATACTTTTCCTACTTCCTTAGCTAGAAACTCATGAAAATGTTCAAGAACTTCATGTATTTCAATAATTTAGTACTATTATATCACATTTTACCTGTATTGAAAAAAGAGCAATAAGCTATTCTCCACTCTCCAGTTCATCCATGTCTTGTTCAAACTTTTTCTGAGCCCATTCGCCATAACTTTTAAGGCCGAGATTACCGATAAAAACCCAAGGAAGGTAAATCAGATAAGTAATGACCCAAGCAGATAAGTATTTAACACTCAAAGGATTGTGCTGATAAATTTCTATGTTGAATTGATAATTCTGCAACATCAAAAGAGTCGTAATAGCGAGAGTTACCAGCAAACACCCTAAAATTGTAAAATGAAAACGACTATAGTAGTTCACACCCAAATCTCGAGCACGGCCGAAAAAGTAAGAAGTTCCAATAATGATAATGATGAGAATCATTCTCGGATTAAAAAGACTTGGTGCTAATACTGCAATCATATAAGATAAAATCAAGAAAGCTATAGAGATATAGAAACTTTCAGCCCCCGCTTTATTGATCAGTTGTTCTTCTCTTTCGTCTAGTAATTGATAATAAAAAAATCTATTTTTCATCTTCTTCCTCCCAAAATAATTGATCCAAAGTTTTGCCTAAACATCTGCAAATGGACTGGCAGAGGGAAAGACTGGGATTGTATTTCCCCGCCTCTATCAAACCAATAGTCTGGCGCGTCACCCCAACAGCCTCTGCCAGTTGACCTTGTGTTAAATCAAGCTCTACACGAGCTAATTTTAATTTTAAATTTTTAGCCACCTGCGTCCTCCTTATAGTTTTAAAAAGTTGTGCCTCTTTTTAACAACATTATATCATATATCTAACTTAATGCAATATATAGATGTCATTTTGTAATATTTTATTAACAAAAACCTCTCTACCACAAAAAAATAGAGAGTTTTCTTCTTATTAAATTCTTTTTCAAAATATCGATGACTTCGCTTCTTTTCTTAACCTAATAGACCTTGATTCCCTATTTCTGGGCTAATATTGTATTGTCCTCAATATCGTCTAGAGAAACACAATTTCTAGGTTCTAACGGGTACTTATCGATAGTTACTCATATCCATCAGTCCCCCTCCATACTTATGTTCGAATCTCTCTTTGTATTATACCTTCATATTCACCTTACAAATCCTTTTGGTAATAATATCTTTGCCCAATGTAGGGATAGTCTTGTAACCTAAATACTTCCTTGTAGCCATGCATTTTATAAAAATCTGGAGCTTGAAACTGGTAAGTATTGACAAAAGCAAAACGACAGTTTCGATTCTTAGCTTCAGTTTCTGCTTGCTGCAATAGTTTTGAACCGATTCCTTGTCCTCTCAGTTCCTCTTTCACAAATAAATACTCGATTTCTAGCCAATTTCCAAAAGTCTCTGCTATCAAACCTGCCAGGAGATTGCCCTTTTCATCTTCGACATAAAGATTAAGTGGCTCACTTTCTGCTTCTTCTCTTTTTGAACGATTATAAGCACGAATCAGATTCCCTATTTCCTGTGATTTATAGGATTCCTTATTTTCCAATCTAAAGTACATCTAAATCTCCTTAAATACTGTTACAGCTTGATTATAGTCTTATTTCAATAGACTGTCAAACTAGAAAAACCCACCAACCTGAGTTGATGAGTTTCAAATTTAATACTATCACAGCTTATATTCTTTGAATTTAGAGTTCAATAAATAGGACTTCATCTCTTCTAAATCTTTAGTAGTTTTAAACTGGCCTTTTTCTAGTTTATCCATATCTAAACTACCATCTTTTTTCGCCCCTGTACCATAACCATAGTCTTTATAATATGTTTCTTTTGAACCATCCGACTTGGTTTCAGTAACCTTATAGATGACGCTTAGACCAACAATATTATCATAAACGTTATCTCTTAATGGAACTACTGCTAAATAAGTTCCTTGGGGTTCTAGGGTATAAGAAGATGAAGAGCTATTCTTGTTTTCAGACTTACTGTAGTCATCAATTTTCTTAAGAATATCCTTTAATTCCTTAATTTCACTGACTTCTTTCAGGCCAGAAACTGGAACTTCAAAACTCTTTTCTGCAGGCACTTTTCCTTCTTTTTTCAATTTATTCAAATAGTAGTCACGAACTACAAGTTTGATGTTATCACCATTTTTCAAATCTTTTGGATTAGAATCACCATCAATAGTGAAAATATCTTCCTCATCTTTTGTTTCAGGAATAGAAACTCGACCATAGCCATTGAAACCTTCAAAACTTACAGGAGTTAGTTTCAAGAGGTCTTCTTTTGAAACTTTTTCATATTCCTTCAGTGTTTCAATCTTAAATGTTTTCTTTTCAGCTTTAACAGGAGAATTTTGCGAAGTCGTTGTGACTGTAAAGGTCACTTCATCCCCATTTTTTAACTCACTTTTCTTATCAAATTCATAACGAACACTGCTAATCATAGCCTTAGCTAGCGCAGCTTTTGAGGCTAATTGCGGATTGGTTGTCAGAGCTGATAAGGCTACCGGATCATTCTGGGCAAGGGCTTGAGCTTGTTCCTTGTTAAATCCAGCCTTTTTGTAGGATAGTTCCTTAATCATTGCCGCAATCACTTCTTCATTATAAGTCAAAGTCCCTGACTCTGAATATCCTGAAAATTCAACCCTGACTTCTTTGGCTAAACTTTTAGGTTGTCCTTGATAAAAGTTATAGCCTACAAAAGCGATAATAGCAAGTCCAACAGCAATCAACACACCAAGAGTTTCCTTACGCCGTGTCTCAATGATTTGTTTTACTTGATCCACAAATCCTAGCTGACTTGGGACAGGAGCTACAGGATTACTATTCCCACTTTCCTGATTAACGCTTGTCTCTTGTTCCAAAAACTTCTGTATCATTTGAAGTTTCTTCATGAACCTTATTTTTTTCAACTCTTCCACTTAAGATCTCCTTCGTTTTTTTAAGAATACTAGAACGGAATTATTTAATCCATTTACCCGATCCATCTACACGATAACCATCTGGTGTACGTTCGCTAACAGCCATTTTACCATTTGATTTAAGGTAATAATCTCCTACCCATTTGTTACGAGCGTAGCTACCTTCTGATGTCAAATAGTAATAAGCTTTGTAATCATTGTCATAAATCCACTCGTTCTTAGCCATCTTACCATTTGATTTGAGGTAATAACTTCCTGACCAAGCGTTACGCGCATAACTTCCTTCTGATGTCAAGTAATAGTAAGAACCGTAGTTGCCATCATAAATCCATTCACTCTTAGCCATGTAACCACCTGACTTAAGATAGTAGTTCCCTACCCAAGCATTTTCCATGTACTCACCAGTAGCATTCAAATAGAAATAAGACTTATACTGTGAATCATAGATCCATTTGCTGAAAACTTTTTGGCCATTTTGGTAGTAAGAACGACCTACCCAACCATTCTTTTCACTTGGTTGTTCTGGAGTTTTTGGCTCAGGTGTTGGTGTTGGCTTTAAGTTAACTTTTTCATATTTAACAAATTCTCCATCTTTAATGGTCAATTTAATAGCTCCAACTAAAGTAAAGTAACCTGACTCATGAGAAAGTGTCCAATCCTTAAACGAAACTAGATAGGTTCCATCTGGATAGGGGTTCCCATTTCGCAAAGATAAATTAAATTTTGCTCTACCAACATTTTTCTTAGCTTCTCCATTTGTAACTGGATCAATCCTTAAAGTACCGTTTGAAATTAGTACTCGTCCTGTATCTGCTTCTAAAACTTCAAAAGACTTTAACAAGCTACTTGAAACAGAGACATCTGGACGATCTCCAACTACTTCCAAGTAAAAGTTTCCATCTAGTCCCTTTTGAGCAGTTACATCCGCATAGACCTTACGGTATTCTGCTGCTTCTACAGTGTTAGTTGGGAGAACACTTGTTGTGATAACTCCTGCTGTTACGAGGCTCAACCCCATCACTGATCCTGTCAATACATGTTTTAGTTTCATCTTCTTTTTCTCCTTTTTTTACTCACTAACCTTATAATAAAATTCGTTTGGATCGGATAATGCACCTGCATATTGGGCAATCAACAAACGATCCTTGCTACTGTCAGACGCATCTGTGTAAGTTGCATCTCCTGCATTAAAGTCTGGATGCACAACTCCTTGTGGAATCAAGGTAACAGATGCACCTCCAGGTCCTGAACTTGACCCCATGCCAAATTTAGCCATATTATTTACAATTTGCGGTGTCGCTGGTGTCAAGACAGCGCCATTTGTAAAGCCATTCTCATCAAAAGTGATTTCTCCACCCTTATTATTCTTCCAAGTACCTTTGATACTACTAAAGTTTTTCTGATGAATCTCAGCCAGATGAGCACCAGGTCCCTTAGCCTGCTCCTCTAGGTCAATAAAGGGACGACTAGCTGAAGCATCATCAAAAATCAACCAGTTCAAGCCTTCCAAATCAATCTTTTTAATCCCATCTAGCCCTTGTAAATTTGAAGGATCATCTGTCTCTCTTAAATCATAGTTGACTGAGCTGGCTTCCTGATAACGACCATCTGCAAAGAGATAGGTTTTAGCAAGGGCCTCTGGCCTAGAAGCACTAAAAATCAAGTAAGAGATAGCACCATTTTCATAAGGAATCAAGATTTGACGTGAACCGCCTCTCCCCGCAACTCCACCAGCCTTGACCAGCTGGGCTCCCTGATCTGTCAGATAATAGATTCCAAGCAAGACCTTATCTTGCTTTATCAGCAATTCTTTCTTTCCATCCTTATTGATATCGTAGAAAGTGTAGCTGATATCTTTCCCTTGATAATCAAACAAAATGGAATCAATATAAGACTCTTCCTTATCACCTGTCGAATTCTGTGGCATTTGTTGTTTTTGCGCTGTCTTAACTCGCTCTCTATAGGAATCTAAGATATTCTGATATACAATCTGGTAATCAATCTTTTCTTGTTCAGCTTTTTTATCTTCTGAAGCACTGGTTTGAACTGTAGCATCAGCCGACTGACCTTCGCTTGTCTGGCTAGCTTGCTGCCTACAGGCTGCTAATAAAATGACTGAGCTAGCCAATAACAAGCCACTTAAAATACTTTTCTTGGACATAATACCTCCTTTATTTCTTTTTAAAAGATTTGCCAGCCAGTATACCAGAAGGATCTGAAGTAATGGTCAACTCTCCACCTTTAATCTCATAACCTAGTTTCAGTGAAGACAATTCAAGAGTCTTTTCTTTCTGATTGACCTTCATCTCATCTGTCTGCTCTGTTGGCTTGCCTTCTGTCAGGATACCAATCGTTTTTCCTTTGGTGTGAACTTGTCCCTTGTCACCCTTGATCTGGATGGTCACAGTTGCTTCTTCCATAAATGGCATGCTACCTTTGTAGACATAAGTTCCATCTGCTGATGAGCAGGCTGCAAGAAGCAATAAGCTAGTTACTAACGATAATACAAATGCAACTTTCTTTTTCAATTTTTATCCCTCTTTTTCTTTAAAACAATTCCTAGTCCTGCCAAGAATCCATATCCTAATAAAGCAAGTAGACTGACTTGACTCCCAGTATTTGGCAATGCTTTTTGTCCAGCTTCTTCTTGGGCTGGAGATAGAACTGCAGGTGCTTGGTAGCTTGATGCTGGCCCGACAGGTTTCATATCTTGATTACCAGCCTGACCTGGCTCTTTACTTAGCTCTTTGCCTGGTTCTTTACCCGGATCTTTGCTCGGTTCTTGACTTGGCTCCTTACCTGGCTCTTCTACCTTAGGTTGTTCATTCTTAGGCTGTTCAACTTTGGGATGCTCACCTCTCGGTTCTTCAATTTTTGGTTCGTCTACTTTCGGTTCTTCAGCTTTTGGTTTTTCAACCTTTGGTTGTTCAACTCTGGGATGCTCACCTCTCGGTTCTTCAATTTTTGGTTCGTCTACCTTAGGTTGTTCAACTCTTGGCTGTTCTACTTTCGGTTCTTCAGCTTTTGGTTTTTCAACCTTTGGTTGGTCTACCTTAGGTTGGTCTAGTTTAGGTTTTTCAACTCTTGGTTGTTCTACTTTTGGCAACTTATCAAGTGGAAACTCTGGTAGTTCTGGTTGAATAGCACCTGGGCCGTTTACACCACCTTTGAATTCTGGTTTCTCTGGAATGATAGCGTCGTCGATTGTCTTACCTAGGAGCAATTTTTGATACTCGCGTTCCGCTTCGTCTTTTGCTTTTCTTGCTTTCTCTGCTTCGTCTTCTTTTTGCTTCACGTCACGTTTCAAATCGTCTACGTGTTTGCAGAGTTCATCCAACTCTTTTGACTTAGTTTTCAATTCTGCTTCCAGTTTGGCTTTTTCTTGGCTCAAACGAAGTGTGTCTGCCAACTTGTCTTTTGCTTTTTGAAGTACATCTTCCGCATCTTTCAACTCTTTGTCCGCTTTCAACAGCTCAATCTTAGCATTTTCCAAGTCTTTGTCTTTTTGCTGACTTTCAGCCAATTTCTTAGCTAATTCTTTGTCCGCTTCGTCTTTTGCCTTGCGAGCTTTTTCTAAACGAAGTGATTTAACCTTGTCGTCAAGTGTCGCACGTTCTAGCTTACGTTGAGCGTCTTCTGCTTTTTCTTTAGCTTTTTCAAGCTCTTTGACAGCTTCCGCATGTTTTGCTTCTTTGGCTGGTGTTTCAGATACTTCTTTTTCTAGGTCGGAAATGCGTTTCTCAATTTCTTGAAGCTCTGTTTTCACTTGTTCCAAATTAGCTTCAGAAGTCTTCTTATCAGCCTTAGCTTTTTCCAATTCGGCTTCTACTTCTTGTTTGCTTTGTAGAGTTGGTGTTGGAAGATTGGCTTTAGAATTTGGTCCATATAATTCGTCGTACTTAGCTTTTTGGGTGTCTGTGTTATCGTTGTCAATATATTTTGCACTTTTTACTTTCAAAACGTGAATACGGTATACATGTGTGAAATCAGGATCACCAAGGTCAGTTAAAAGTTGTCCACCTTTGATGATTGATGTATTTAATCCTACGGTGTCGGCTTGTAACAAACTATAAAAATGACCGTATCCACCTGTCAAGTAGCCTTCAGCAAAGAATGACATAAATGATTCTGTCATGCGTGCAAGCAGTTCTTGTCTAGTCATTTTATCTGAACTCATTGGAATATTCATGAGGTCTTCATAATATTGTGTATGCGTATCAACGCCAGGACCTTCGGACGTTTTTAATCCTCGTTTTCGAGCGATATCATTAATTCCTCGTCCAAAGTGACTCAGATCTTGGTAGTCATTGTCTTTATAAATTTTTGCGACTTCTTTGGCAAAATCTTTATTATTTGTGTTGAGTTTTGCTTCTGACAGACCTAATTGTTTACGAAGACTATTTAAAAGAGTAACAAAATGGTTGTTTAAGTCATCCACGATATCTTGAGTAAGGTTGTTTGGGTCATATTTGATATCATTTTCCCCGTCTTTGATTCCGTTTTCGCTAATGCTACCGATTTTTTTCCATCCATTTTTCATTTGTTTCACGGTCTAGTTCAGTCAACTCTTCTTCTAGTCGGCGAATATCTTTACGATATTGTTCCAACCAAACGTTATAGCGAGCGTTCCATTCTTCGTCAGCTTTGTCAATTTGGTCTGCGTCCATGCCTGTCATATCTGGATATGGTTCTGGGTACTTATCCATACGTCGTTTGATGAGCTCTTTAGCTTTTTCTCGCCATTCTGGAGTTACAGTTACGTCTGTTGGATACTGTGCGGTTTTCAATTTTTCTTCAGCGTCTTTGATGGCTTGTTCTGCGTCTTTGACAAGACCTTCTTTTACAGTTTTTTCCGCTTCTTTGTCGGTTTTGTTTTGGCGTTCTTGAACTTTCTTAGCTTCGCGCGTTTTATCGTCTTCTTTTGCTTTTTCAAGCTCTGTTTCCGCATCGCGTTTAGCTTTGTCTTTTACAAGAACATCTTTATCCGCGTCATCTTTTTCTTGCTGAGCCTTCTCTTTAGCTGTTGGGTCGTAATCGTCGGTTGCATCTTTCAACTCTTTGTCAGCTTTTTCGACACCTGTGCGGGCCTTGTCAAGCTCTTCTTTAGCGAGTTTGGCTTCATCAGACTTTTTAGTCACTTGGTCAGCCTTATCTTTGACATCAGCTTCTTTGGCTGTTTTGGCCTTTTCTTTAGCGCCTACATCATCAGTTTCATCTTTTATTTTTTCTGGTGTAACGTCTTTTGCCTTTTCAAGGTCTTTTTCAAGCGCATCTTTTTCAACCTTTTTGGTTTCTTTGTCTTTTTGGGCAGTATCAAGCTCTTCTTTAGCTTTGGCCGCATCTTTGGCTTTTTGGTCGGCATCTTTAGCGGTATCTACCGCGCGTTTTTCAGCGTCAGATAAATCTTTGTCTGTGACCTTATTGTTGATAGTAGAGTTGACTGTGTTTTCAGTTGGTGCTTCAGTAGCAAAGACTGTCTGAGTAGTTGTTACTACTCCTAAACCAGCCACTGTAGCAGTTGTTATAACCAGGGACTTTTTCATCCTTATCTCCTTTACTTTTAATTGGCTTGATTATACAGTAAATAATCCCCTTTTTGGATATTTCTACTGAAAACAGTATAATTTTACCCCCTCCCCCGACTTTTCCAAGAAAATCTACTAAAAATGGTAGTTTTCCCCAAAAATGGATAAATTTAAGTTATAATAAAATAAATCAAGATTAAGGAGACTATCATGAAAGCAAAACACTATGGAGAAATCGTTAATAAAATCCGTCAAGATCGTAATATGACCCTTAAAGAAGCTGCTGGAGATTCTATTACTCCCAACAACCTTAGTCGCTTTGAAAAAGGATTAGCTTCTGTCAAAGTCGATACTTTTTTTGAAATTTTGAGCAGATTTCATTTAGATGGGGAAGACTATGTAGAAGTGTTACATATTCATGATGATGAATCTCAAAGATCAGCACTAATTATAGATGCATTGCGTAAAAATGATATAATAAAAGCTAGGCAAATACTAGGAAAGAAAAGTGAGTGGAGTAATATCATAGACTATTACGTACTAAAATTAGGCATACTTGAAGCAACTGAATTCGTTGAATTGACTCCTGATGAAGTAGAAGCTGTTGATTACTTGCTCAACTATATATCTAGTATTGATACTCTTTATATTTTTGATTTTGTTGTTATTGAGCTTCTTTTAACGCTTAAAATTCAATGTTTTGAGTTAAAATTCCTTGAATACCTCGAAAAGATAATTATTAAAGGATTGGAAGATTCTAAGTATAAAACTGAGCATTTTTGTCGCAGATATGCTATAACTGCAAGGATGTTAGTTAGAACATATTCTCGCTATGGATACTACGATAAAGCAGAAAAGCTCATCTATAAGTTGAAGATCATAATATCTGAAGAATTTCCTCGTGAATATTCAGCATATCACCTATTTTATTTAAACATATTTGAAGTTTACAATCTACTTCGACAAAATAACCCAAAGGGTATTGAACGAGCTAATACTCTTCTTCATTACATGGATGCTCAAAACAACCTCTTCGCACTAGCATGGATATTTCAATTAAAGAACACGTTCGTCCAAGAAGTTCAAAGACTAAATAAAACTGGCATTCCATTCCCTACAAAAGATGAGTAATAACTAACAACATCAGTCTAAAGCAAAATGTTTATAACCTCAAAGCACCAAAGTCACTTTGACTCTGGTGCTTTTTGACTTGATTTTAAAGCAAAAACCCACCAAGCTGACTTGATGAGTTCTTAATCTATTTTCTAAATTTCCACTGGCTATAAATACCGAAACCGATAATCCAGATAGCTGATCCGATTGCTCCTACAAATGTAGACTCTTGTAAAAAGAGGGTTACAAAGACAAAGGCAAAGAAGAGCATGGTTAAAGGATTTAGGAAACGATAGTGGGGCATGAGATAGCCATCCGCCATAAAGTCTGGTGACTTGCGGTATTTAAGGTGAGCCACCATAATCAAGATATAAATGGCGATATAGACACCTGATGATGATGCCGTAATCAAGGCAAAGGCATCCGAAACTCCTGGCAAGACGTTGATAAAGGCTGCTAGGGCAATCAAAATTGCTGAAGCGATGATGGCATTTTGTGGCACGTTGTGACGAGAAAGTGTATCTGCCTTAATTGCTTTTAGGAAACGATTTGGCGAATCATGGGCAATCTGGTACAAATGACGACCTGTTGAATAAAGGGTTGAGTTAAGAGCAGATGCTGCTGACGTCAAAACGACGAAGTTAATCAAGGCTGCCGCCCACTTGATACCGGCCAATTCAAATACTGTAACAAAAGGTGAATCAGCAGAAGCAAGTTCACGCCAAGGAATAATAGACATAATGGCCAAGAGAGCTCCACCATAGAAAAAGACGATACGCAAAGGAATTTCCTTAACGGCTTTTGGCAAGACCTGGCGTGGATTTTTGGTTTCAGAAGTTGTTACCCCGATAAACTCAATCATGAGGTAAGCAAAGAAGACCATCTGGAAGGCCATGACAAAGTTCACTCCACCATTTGGGAAGAGAGAGAAATTGTCAGCAATATTAGCCAAACTTGCTACTCCATGTGGTGTCTTAAAGCCTGTCAAGACCATAAAGACTCCTGTGGCAATCATAGCTAAAATAGCCACAATCTTGACCATAGCGAACCAAAACTCAACTTCCCCAAAGAGCTTCACCGCGATCAGATTGACCAAGGCTAGAATGGTCAAATCCAATCTCAATCATCCAGCTTGGCCAGCTAGGGAACCAGAACTGAACATAGTGAGATATAGCAGTGATTTCTGCCATACCGATAAAGATAACGGATAGCCAGTATGACCAAACTGAGAAATAACCCCAGCCTTTACCCAAATGACGCGTAATAAAGTTGATAAAGGTATGTTGCTCAGGGTCTTGGTAGAGCATTTCCCCAACCGCACGCATCATGAGGAACATGAAAGCCCCTGTAATCATATAAATCAGTACAATGGAAGGACCTGTTAGGCTGATAGAGCGACCTGCTCCCAAAAAGAGTCCTGTTCCGATTGTTCCCGCGATGGCCATAACCTGCACATGACGATTGGTCAGACCACGCTCCATCTTATTTTTTTTCTTCTTTAAACTCATATAGTCTCCAATTTCAATTCAATTTAAAAATGGAAAAAGGAGTGAGTGAGGCGAAACGTCTCACTACTCCTTTTTCTATTTTTAGGCTGTTTTTTCAACCTTCAAGATTTTTACATCATAGCTACCAACAGGTGTTTCAATAATTGCTGTATCACCTGTTTTCTTGCCAATCAAGGCTTGTCCAATTGGGCTTTCATTTGAAACTTTACCTGCAAAGGCATCCGCACCCGCTGAACCTACGATAATATAAACTTCTTCTTCGTCCTCACCAATTTCTTGGATAGTGACTGTTTTACCAATCGCTACTTCATCATCGGCAACTGAGTCGCTATTAACGATTTCAGCATAACGTATTTTTGTTTCCAAGCTAGAGATTTGTCCTTCAACAAAGGCTTGTTCATCCTTAGCTGCTTCATATTCACTGTTTTCAGAAAGGTCACCGTATGAACGGGCAATCTTAATGCGTTCTACCACTTCTGGTCGGCGGACCAATTTCAATTCTTCTAATTCTTTTTCAAGTTTTTCCTTTTCCGCAAGGGTCATAGGATATGTTTTTTCTGCCATTTTTCTCAACTTTCTTTCGATAGTATTGAATCTCTATATGAGATTCTCATTTATGTAGTTTTAGTTTGAACTACTATTTTGAGTAAGCTTGCTATTGACATGTTCAGCTACATTACGATCATGTTCTTCCTGAGTAACTGCGTAATAGACTTTACCATCAGTAACATTGGCTACAAAGTATAGATTCTCACTCTTGGTTTGGTTAATACTTGCTTCAATCGCATCCTGACTTGGACTATCTACTGGACCAGGCATTAAACCAGGTTTTATATAAACATTGTATGGTGAATTAATCGATGTGTCAATTCCAACGTCATCTGCTAGGCTAATATTTTGGCCAAGTTTCCCTTGGGCATACAAGATCGCAATATTGCTTTGAAGTGGCATACCAAGATTCAAGCGGTTGTAGAAGACACCTGCAATCAACTTACGATCTTCAGTCTTAGCACCTTCTTTTTCAACAAGTGACGCAATTGTTAGCAATTCATTGACTGTCAAGTTTTTAGACTTGATTGCACTATAGTGCGGAGTCAAGGTCTTATCCATGGCCGCCAACATCTCATCAATCAAGCTTTCAATAGTTGTGCTTTCCTTGATAGAGTACGTCGCTGGGAAGAGGAAACCTTCTAAACGATAACGAACTCCACTTTCTTTCGTTGGCAAGCTTTCGAGTAGGTTTGGATATTTAGCAACTTCTTGACTGATAAAGTTGTCATCTTGAACTTTAGCCAAGAAAGCTTCCGCTGTCAAAGGTTCTTTAAATTTACCTTGTAATTGGCCTACAGCTTGGGCAATTTGATCAATGGTATATCCTTCTGGAATCGTTAAATCTGCAAGTGATGGTTCTTGAGGTTCAGCTGTACCACCTTTTTGGAGTTCTTTGATGATATCCTCTGTACTCATGCTCTTTTGCAAATTGTAATATCCAGCCTTCAAATCTGAATAATTCTTATATTTAGCATAAAAAGCAAAAATCACTCCGTGTTTAATCACACCAGAATTTTCAAGAGTTGATCCAATCTCTTGGACATTTGCTCCTTCTGGGATTTGAACCGTTACATATTCCTTAGAATTTGCATCAACTGGTAATAAAGATGATTGAACATACTGGTAACCGAAGTAACCACCTGCTGAAATCAAGGCAAGAAAAATCAATAGAGAAATGAAGAAAGCTTTCAAATGTGATTTTTTCTTCTTGACTGGTTTAAGAGTCTCACGGCGACTACGACGTGGTGTGTCACTGACATTGTCCACTGTTTCTGGACCAGGTGTCGGTGTTTCTAGACGTGCTTGTTCTTCTTTTTTCTCTGCTGTCTTATAGGAGACAGCTACTCTTGTTGGAGCTGTGTCCAAATCTCTTTCGACCTTTTGTGGACGATTTGTCTCTGGCCCTGAAACTGGTCTTGATGAACTAGATTCAGCTGGTGAAGCTGGAACATCTTGACTAGGAACAGTTGGAGCTTCCTCTCTTATTTCCTCTGCCGGTGATGGTGGCGTATCTTCATTAGGATGCTGTGGACCACCTGGTGCATTATCCATAATTTTTTCAAGAGTTGATAAGGATGCATCAATCACATCTTCATCAGAAATTTTTGTATCAGGGACAGACAAGGTTGATTTTTTTTCGGCAAGCTCTGCGGCCTCTTGGCGTATCCCTTCATAACGTTTTACTTTTTCTAAATCACGTAAAATCTGCTCTTTAAAGCTTAATTTTTCGTCTTCTCTTGGCTTTTCACTCAAAAGTTTATCCTCCTCGTTGACAATCCATAATATTATATCTTAAAAACGAAAGAAAAGCAACCTAGCATGCTTTTCTAGCTTATTTTTTAGCTTATTTTTTAGCTTCCCAGACCATATCATACCAGGTTTCTCCTGCAAAAGTTGACTGGGACTGGCCTTCATTGACAAATCCATGTTTTTCGTAGTAGGCAATGAGATAGTCATGACAGGTTAGGTTAATGCCTTCTCTTTCGTATTCAAGAGCCAGCTCTTTCAAGGCTGTTAGTAATCTTTGACCAAGTCCAAGTCCCTGTGCTTCCTCGGCAATAGAAAGACAGGTCACAGAGATATAACCACCAAGCTCATGACTATAATCTTCTATCTCTTCTGTAAAGGACTGGTCCTGCAGATGGCGGTGTGGTCCAACTGGCCCTTCTATATACCCCATGATTCTACCCTCTTTTTCTGCAACCAGAAACGAGGTCTGAATTTCTCGCCAATGCGCCTCAAAAACAGAGCGAGGAATAGCTTCTTCAACCGAGAAATTTTCTAGTTCGATTTCAACAATCCGATCTAAATCTTCTAATCTTGCTTTCCTGATTTTCATTGTGCCTCCAGATAAAAGGGATTAAACCAAATCATACTATAATCCTGACTAGTTGCATAGAGCGAAGTTGCTTCCTCTTCATCAATAAAACCATTCATTTCAAAATAGGAAAGCAACTCATCAGGACTCTCCAAACGAATAGCTTTATAATCCAGCTCGACTGCCACCTCTTTCAAAGCCGCAAGAAGAAGCGTGCCCAAGCCCTGTCTCTGATGGTCAGCATCAATGACTAAAGAATGTATTTCTAAACATTGCGGATTGTGTGAGTAAGGACCACCTAAAACATAGCCCAGAAGCTGATTTTCATCCCTAGCTAGAAGAAAGGTATCCGCACACTTACGGATACTTTCTTCTAAAATATGGGAAGGTTGCTGCTTGACAGCTGGAAAAGATGAGGACTGAAGTGCCTCTATATCAGTCAAATCAGACTTACTTGCCTGAATGATCTTAATTGGAATTTCCATGAAAACATCCTATTGAACATTGCTTGTCAAGTTAGACAAGAGTCGCTCAAATGAGTATTCATAGGTTTGGATATCTCCTGCTCCCATGAAGACGTAAACAGCATTATCATGGTCTAGGAGTGGAGAAACATTTTCAACAGTGATAACTTGGTGTTTCTTGTTGATTTTATTAGCTAGGTCTTCTACCTTGACATCACCATGGTCCACTTCACGAGCAGATCCATAAATTTGCGCTAGGTAAACTGCATCCGCTTGGTTCAAAGCGTCGGCAAATTCGTCCAACAAGGCAATAGTTCTAGTAAAGGTATGCGGTTGGAAGACTGCTACAATTTCCTTGCTTGGATATTTCTGACGAGCCGCATCCAAGGTCGCAATGATTTCTGTTGGATGGTGGGCAAAGTCATCGATAATCACTGTGTCATTGACAATTTTCTCAGTGAAACGACGCTTAACACCGGCAAATGTTTTCAAGTGTTCACGCACCAAATTCAAATCAAATCCTGCTGTGTAAAGAAGACCAATAACGGCTGTCGCATTCATGATATTGTGACGACCAAAAGTTGGAATGTGGAATTGCCCCAACTCTTGTCCACGGAAATGAACTGTGAAGGTTGAACCAGTTGTTGAACGAAGAAGATCGCTAGCTACAAAATCATTGCCTTCTGCTTCAAAACCATAATAATAAATCGGAGCATTAGCTGTAATCTTACGCAATTCATCATCCTCACCGTAGATAAACAAACCTTTAGTAATTTGTTTAGCATAGTCGTTAAAGGCATTGAAAACATCCTCTAGACTTGTGAAATAGTCTGGATGGTCAAAGTCAATGTTGGTGATAATAGAGTATTCTGGGTGGTAAGGCATGAAGTGACGCTCATATTCGTCAGATTCAAAGACAAAATATTTGGCATTGGCTGAACCACGACCGGTCCCGTCTCCAATCAAGAAGCTAGTATCTGTAATGTGAGACAAGACATGAGACAACATACCCGTTGTTGAAGTTTTTCCATGCGCTCCAGCAACTCCCATGCTAACAAAGTCGCGCATAAAGCTACCTAGGAACTCATGGTAACGTTTGTAGCTGATACCATTTTGGTCCGCATAGGCAATTTCGACGTTGTTATCTGGACGAAAGGCATTTCCAGCGATAATTTCCATATCACCGTCTAGATTCTTTTCATCAAAAGGAAGAATAGTAATCCCTGCCTGCTCAAGACCACGTTGAGTAAAATAGTATTTTTCAACATCTGAACCCTGTACCTTATGCCCCATTTGGTGCAACATCAAGGCCAAGGCACTCATACCTGATCCCTTAATTCCGATAAAATGATATGTCTTTGACATGTTTTCTCCCCTATTCTGTAATTCTTGTCAGATTCAACTCTTGGGCAACCTGACGTTCTTGTTCTTTTTGTTGATTCTTTTTATTGTAGATTTGGCTCTTCTTCAGAAAATCATAATTATTTTTCTTTGGACCTGAAGTTTCTTTTGGCTCAGCTTGAGTCGAAATATTGCTCACTTCTTCCGCCAAGATGTAATGAGACTGGGTCAATTTTTGACTATATTTGACAAATTCACCAGGATTTTCCTTTTGGAAAGGCGCAGTAGGTTGATTGCCCTGTCTAACCAAATTTGGCTGAGAATGGCGTCTTGTAGGAGTAATATCCTTAGTCAGATAACTTGCTGAGCGTTTCTTTTTCAAATCCGCACGCGCTTCTTCACGCGCCCTTTCCGCATAGCTCTTTCCTTCTTTTTTTACACCTAAACCAACCTTCTTAGGCTTCTCTACTGGTTTTTCAATCGGATTGACTGGTTTTTCTTCAGTAATGGGAGTCCACTCCAGATAATTCTTATCACGGTATTCTCCCTTGATATTACTGATAAGTCAGATTCATCATAGAGGTCCATAACCGGCATCTCAGTCAGCATGACCTCGTCATCTGACACCAATGGAAATCGTTCTTCTCTCATTTTCTATTTCCTTTCAACACTTCATTATAGCGTATTGTCTTGATTTTTCAAGTGCTGGCTTCAGAAATTCCCAAAATTTCTCTAATTTCTGCTAGGGTCAGACTGCCACGTGACTCTGTGCCATCCAATACTTGTGACACCAGGTGTTTCTTTTGTTCTTGGAGTTCCTGAATTTTTTCTTCAATGGTTCCCCTAGTCACTAAGCGATAAACCTCAACCGATTCTTCCTGTCCCATCCGATGGGCACGACCAATGGCTTGCGCTTCCACCGCAGGATTCCACCAAAGGTCAACCAAGATAACCGTATCAGCACCTGTAAGGTTCAGACCGACACCACCAGCCTTAAAGGGAAATCAGAAAGGCATCTCTTTCCCCTTGGTTAAAGGCTTTAGTCATGTCTTGTCTTTCTATGGCTGGGGTTGAACCCGTAATTTTAAAGGATGTCAAGCCCAAGTCTGGCAGTTCTTGTTCAATTTTCTCCAACATTCCCTTGAACTGCGAGAAAATCAAGACACGGTGTCCGCCGTCTGCCACCTGTACCAGCAGGTCTCGGAGACTATCCAGTTTGCCACTGGCTCCCTGATAATCTTCCATAAAGAGGGCAGGGGTGTCACAGATTTGGCGCAAGCGCATCAGACCAGACAAGATTTCCACCCGACTTCGCTGGAATTCCTGATCTGACACTTGAGCTAGACGGTCCCGCATCTGTTGTAACTGGGCTAGGTAGATAGCCTTTTGCTGGTCTTCCAATTCATTTTTATAAACCACTTCAATCAAGTCTGGCAATTCAGTCAGAACTTCTTCTTTCTTGCGCCGCATCACGAAAGGTTTGATAAACTGTGCAACGCGCTCAGCTGGTAATTTCATAAATTCTTTCTTGCTTGGTAAAAGTCCTGGCATGACGATTTGGAAAATAGACCACAACTCACCCAGATGGTTTTCAATAGGAGTCCCTGACAAGGCAAAGACCGACGGCACCACAAATTGTCTCAAGGTCTGGGCGATCTTGGTCTGGGCATTTTTCATGACCTGAGCCTCATCTAAGAAAGGAAGTCAAAGGCCATCCCCTGATAAAGCTCACTGTCCTGACGGAAGGTAGCATAACTCGTCACATAGATTTGATGTCTCTCAGCAAGAATCTCTTCACGACCAGCTTTCAAACCATGAACAACAGCCACATCCAACTGTGGGGCAAATTTCTGAAATTCATCCGCCCAGTTGTAAATCAAACCTGACGGAGCTAAAATCAAGACCCGACTTTCTTTTGTCACTTGACTGGTCAAAAAAGCAATAGTCTGCAGGGTTTTACCAAGTCCCATATCATCAGCTAAAATCCCACCAAAACCATAATAATGGAGCATTTGCAACCAACGAATTCCCTTTTCCTGATAATCTCGTAAATCAGCCTGAACCTGAGTTACTTGCAAAGGAAAGTCCTCTGGATGCGTCAAATCCTGGGCCAGATTCTGGAATTCTTGTGAAAAAGAAACACGATCTCGTCCTTCAAAGAGATGAGCTAAACTATAAGCCAAAGATTTTCGAGCCTGCAAGGCCCCATCTTTTAATTCAAACTGCCCCAGTTCCTGTAGATTTTGGCGAATTTTCTTGGTTTCTTCATCGAAAAAGTAGACTTGATTAGACGAATCAATGTAAAAATCTTGATTGGCAACCAAGGCCTGCATGGCTTGGTCAATTTCCTCTTGGGCAATATCTTGAAAATCAAATTGGATTTCCAAGAGGCCTCCCTTGGAAGCAATCTGTACTTGAGGACTTGCTAGGTTATAGAGTTCTTCTAACTTTTCTGATAAATCAACATTCCCGAGTTTTTCAAAGACCGGAATAATTTCGTGAAAGAAATGATAGACAGACTCCGCTTTTAAGGCCTGACGCCAAGATTGAAAATCTGCTTCAAAACCAGCTGCCAAACAGATCTGGAAAATTCTTTCTTCCAAATCAACATCACTTGAAAATGGTAATTCTTCTAGTTCCTGTTTATTAGATACCTTCCTGTCTTCATAATCAAACTGAATTTCTAAACGAATCCGATTGTCCTCTTCCCTGTCAAAGTAAAAAGAGGGTGCAAAAGTTTTGATTTGTAGACGTTCTGGAGCTGAAACGGTGCCCATCTGGCTAAAAAGAGTTAAACAGGAAGCCAACTTTATCTCGGTCACTACTATCAAATTGCAGGTATTTCTTTCCATGTTGATCCAAAGGCAGCGCTTTGATTTCCTTGAGAAGACGCATCTGCTGGTCTGTTAGAAAATAAACCTGTCCTTTATGGAAAAGCACAGCTCCCTGATAAAAGACATTGACCCTTGGACTCTCACTGATTTCCATTTCAAAATAATCCGAGTATTCTGTTACTGTAAAGGCAAATAGATTAGCATCCGCATGCAAATCCTGAAAAAGCAGGGTTTGGTAGCTATCCACTTGATGGTCAAATTGAAAATGGGGCAAGGCCATCAGTAAATTCACACCCTGCTCAAAAAAAGTCAGAGGGAAAAAGAGGTGCCGACCTTGATTTTGGAAAAAGAGGTCTGGAGTCAATCCTTCCTCCATTAGTCCGCGTAAGAAAGTCAGAAGCCCTTGACTGGCCCCATCAAAGTCTTCCCAAGACAGAGACTCCTCATAAATTTTTCCAATCATATAAGGTTTTCTCTTCTCGACAACTTTTAAAAAGAGTGGAATATCCCGAATGACATAGTATTTTTGACTATTGATTTGCCCGATTCTAAGTGTCCACAAGATATGATTGCTTCCTACTTCCACCTGACCCACAGCTGACAACTCATAGGTGCGTTCTGATTTTGGAGACAAGATTCGTTCCAAAAATTTGCCACCCAAGGTCACCTTGGTTTCAACGGCCTCTTTTTCTTCATGATCTTCTTCCAGACTCTGCAAGATTTCCTGGCCGCGCTCATCATTTTTCAGAAAATGCTCCAACGCCGCCAAATGCACACAGTAGCCCCTCTTTTGGAAAAAATCGCAGGCACAAAAAACCAAATCATCCTCTAAACTATAGCGCAGTTCTTCTTCTGAAACGCGAGCATAGAGCCGATTGTTCTTTTCCTTGATAATGTCAACCTTACCAGTTTCATAAAGGGCAACGCCTTCGATACGGACTTTCCCCGGAATCAATTTAGCCATATTTCTACCTTTACCTTATCTTTTCATTATACCATATTTTTGCCTATGAAAATAGCCTCCTAGAAAGAGTTTTCTCCTAGAAGGCTGGATTTTTAAAATTTGGCAAAAGTCGACACAATCCGCTGACACACTTCTTGAAGTAAAGATTTAGGCATGGCTACATTGAGACGGGCATGGAGACTCCCTTCCTCTCCAAAATCCAAACCACGGTTGAGGATAACCTTGGCTTCATTTCTCAAAAGCTCTTGTAATGTTTCATCAGTCAAGCCATAGGCTGAAAAATCAAGCCAAATCAAGTAGGTTCCTTGCGGTTTCATGACCTTGATTTTTGTCTCTTTTCCAAATAAATCTACCACATAATTAATATGGTCTTCAAAGACTTGCTTGAGTTCCTCTAACCAATCTTTACCGTATCGATAGGCAGCTTCTGTCGCCAAATAACCCAAGCCTGAAATTTCATGCTGGTTATTGGCCAACTGGCGTTTCTGGTAAGCCACTCGCAACTTAGGATTTTCAATAACTGCATATGAATTTTTTGTTCCAGCGATGTTAAAGGTTTTAGTGGCACTGCTCAAGACGATAGCAAATTCTTTAAAGTCAGGATTGATAGTATTGAAGGAATGATGCTTGTGACCAAAGAGGACCAAATCTTGGTGAATCTCATCCGAAACCAAGAAAACACCGTGTTTTTGGCAGAGTTGGCCAATCTTCTCCAACACTTCCTTTTCCCAAACACGTCCACCAGGATTGTGAGGGGTGCAAAGAATATAGAGTTTGACCTCCTCTTCCACCAAATCCTTCTCCAGTTGGTCAAAGTCAATCTCAAACAGACCATCCTTTTCCACCAAAGAATTGGTAATCAATCTACGGTTGTTCAACTTGACACTGCGAGCAAAAGGTGGATAGACAGGTGTGTTAATCAGAACCGCTTCGCCTTCTTTTGTAAAGGCTTGAATAGCTGTTGAGATGGCTGGCACCACACCCTCGATAAAGACAAGAGCCTCTTTGTCAAAGTGGTAACCGTGTTGTGTGGCTTCCCACTTTTGAACTTCCTTAATTAACTCTTCACTGGCATAGGTATAGCCATAAACCAGTTGATCAGCGTAAGTTTGCACAGCTTGGCGGATTTCAGGCAAGACTACAAAGTCCATATCCGCTATCCAAGCTGGTAGGACTTCACTATCCATTTCTGCTTCTTTCCATTTATAGGTATGGTGCTCTAAACGGTTTGGCAGGCTTGTAAAATCATATTTTCCCATCTTTGTCTTATCCTTCCAAGGCTTGGCGCAAATCTACAATCAAATCTCTAGCATCCTCAATCCCAATCGACAAACGCAAGAGGTCATCTGTCAAACCATAAGAATAGCGCACTTCTGCTGGAATATCAGCGTGAGTTTGCGTCGTTGGATAAGTAATGAGACTTTCTACCCCACCCAAACTTTCCGCAAAAGAGAAAACCTTGAGACTGTTCAAAATGTGAGGAATACGTGTTTCATCGGCTACTTTAAAGGAAATCATCCCCCCACGACCAGTGTAGAGAACTTCCTTAACTGCTGGAGAATCCTTCAAAAAGGCAACCACTTCTTGGGCGTTGGCTGTTGAGCGCTCCATACGAAGAGACAAGGTCTTGAGACCACGAATCAATTGATAACTGTCAAATGGAGACAAGACTGCCCCTGTCGTATTGAGATTGTAAAAGAGCTTCTCGTATAGTTCTAAACTATTGGTCACAACCACTCCTGCCAAGACATCATTGTGGCCTGCCAGATACTTGGTAGCTGAATGAAGAACGATATCTGCTCCATCTTCAATCGGACGTTGGTAGATAGGGCTGTAGAAGGTATTGTCCACCACCACTTTGGCACCCTTAGCATGAGCCAATTTTGTTAGTTTTTCGATATCAAATTCCAACATCAGGGGATTGGTTGGTGTTTCGATATAGAGAACATCCACGTCCTTCTCCAACTCGGCAATCAACTCTTCTTCTGTATTGGCATAGGTAAAAATGGAAACGGCCTTCTTGCTCCACTTGGTTGAACCAGCGGAAAGAACCACCATAAAGGTCACGGACAGCCAAGACCTTTACTACCTACTGGAAAGACACTAAAAGGCCAATACAATAGCTGACATCCCTGAGCTAGTCGCTAGGGGCATAGTCTGCGGACTCAATGGCCGCCAAGATTTCTTCCGCCTTACTGCGAGTTGGGTTTTTAGTACGCGTATAGTCAAATCCCAGTAGATCTGACCAAACTCTGGGATGCTGATAGGTTGTTGAAAAAAATGAAGCGGTGTCACCAAAGCACCTGTCGCTTTCATCTGACTTAATACCCGCCTGGGCCAAAATTGTGTTAATGTGTAATTCCTTGCTCATACAATACCTCCAAATCTATAGTAACTATTGTACCACTTATTTTCGTCAACTCATTTTCTTCTTTTCAAGAGCTAGTTATAGTTTCAAACTATATAAAAAACGACAGTTTCTATCGAAACCATCGTTTTTCTTGAAAAATCCTTATTTGACATGTTTAGCTAATTCTTCTTGGGCTTTTTTATTAGATTCTTCTTTTTCTTTCAACCATTTTTTTCTTTGGCTTTTTTTCATATTCATCTTTTTGTGACTGTCTTTATCTTGTACTTTGAGGTACTTGTATGATTCGATACCCTTTATTTACCAGCTAATGAGATATGGTGCTGAGAAATGGAACTGTCTTTTTCTCAATGCTAGGGTGTTCCACCCATTTAGAAACATTTGGAATCGCTAAAGCGCTATCTACCAAGCCATGCTTGGATCTCAGCATACTTTTTCATAACGTTTTGCAAGATCTTGTTCCTTATTAGCTTCTTCCAGCATTTGAGTGTAGACATCCAGTCCCAACAGCCTTGAGCCTTATCATTGGCTTCACCTAGGCTCTATACCCTAGATTTTGCAACACTACCCACCCATTATTCACATTTGAAAGATATCAAGATAAGCTTGATGGATCTTGAGTAGTCAGCATCTCCCAACCACCATTATAAAGATCATAATCCTTTCTGAGCTGCAGTCTGAGCTAGATAGCTTGTAGTATCATAGTCTTCTGTTGAGTAACTGTTGAATATCGATTACCACATTCTCAGCTCCTAGAAAGCAGCTTCAATGGATTGTTTTCATAGAACTTTGCTTCTTGAACACCCTTTTTTTAGCTGACTTGGTCAACTGTCATATCCAAGTGGATGGGAATTGAACTCCTTTAGCTTGCGAGTTCTTTCTTAGCTTCTGCAAATTTAGCTTTAGCTTTTATCAGGATTATAGTATGGATCTTGGGCATCAGCAAAAGTTGATTCCTTGCCATTCCTTACCATAGTTGACCATCTTAGAGACTACTACTTCACCAAAGTCTTTTTCCGTTGATGCTTACAAATGTTGGAGGTACAACTAGATTACGCAAATAATCTTAGTTGCTCCGTCTTCTCCCTTGAGATTGAGCTCCATATGCTGTACGATTATAGGCATAGTTAATAGGCTTGACGGAAGTTTTTTTATTAAGAACTGCTTCTTGAGTCGATTTCTTTTCAGCATCATCTTGTATTTTGAAGTAAAGTTATAAGATTTTCTATCCAAGTTAAAGTTTCAAGTAAGTAAGAAGTAGCAGTCTTGCATACTATAGATGATGTTATCCTTGTTCTTCTCTTTAATTCCTTCAAAGCTTGAACTATTTGGATAAAGTCGAGCATAGCTATAGGCCCCCTCCACAAAGTTACGAGCCAGTGCATCTTGGTCACTACCATCATAATAAGCCAATTTCACGTCATCTACAAAGACGTTTTTAGCATCCCAGTAGTTAGGATTTTTCTTGAATTCGATGACAGATTTTGAAACAAAAGACTTCATCAAGAATGGTCCATTGTACAAAATACTAGATGGGTCTACCTTCCCAAAATCATCCCCTTTTGATTTCAAGAAATCAGCATTGACTGGGAATAGAATCGTTGATGTCGTTTTTGAATTCCAGTAAGATTCTGGTCGTGTTAAGGTATATTGAACTGTTTGGTCGTCAAGTGCTTTAACCCCAACAGTTGAAAAGTCTGTTGTTTTACCATTAATATAGTCCTCCAAACCTGCAACGGATTCTTGCACCAAGTACAAGGCTTCTGATTTTTTATCAGCAGCGTACTTCAACCCAGTGACAAAATCTTGGGCAGTTACTGGGGCATATTCTTCACCTTCAGAGGTATACCACTTAGCATCCTTACGAAGTTTATAAGTGTATGTCAAACCGTCTTGAGAAACACTCCAATCCTCTGCCAAAGATGGGATATAGTTCCCATACTGGTCATTTTCCATGAGACCATCTACAAGATTGGTCACAATATCATTGGTTGTTGCACGGTTTTCTGCTAGATAATTTAAACTAGATGGGTCGCTAGAATAAACATAATTGTATGTTTCTGACCCTGTGCTGGAATTTCCACACGCGCTTAATAAAATACCTGCACTTAACACAACACCTGCAAGTGCGGCATACTTGGCATTAGACTTTTTCATCACCAGAACCTCCTGATTTAAATTTTTGTCTTATTATACAACTTATGTTTTATTTAGTCAATAGTTTTTTTAAGTAAAATTTAAGAAAAAAATAAAATTTACCATCTACAAAATTTTAGTTATTATTCTACAAATTAATAAAAAGAGAATAATTTAAGCATTTCATGATAGAAATGTTCAAATTATCCCTTTTATTTATAAATATTATTTTAAGTTAACTTTAATTTGATTCGTAAGCGATCTGCTTGGGCTTTTTCCAATCACCTTATCCAACAAATGGGTACGGAGACTCATGACTCCATAAACTCCTCCACCCATGGCACCGACAAGGGCTACATAAAGAAAACTCCACAAACGTCCACTTGGTTGGAAGACAAATCCTAAAATCCACTGCAATATCCCAACTACTAGGAACATGAAAAGAGTTAACAAACTGATTAAAATGGTTCGTTTCAAAATCACCTTGCGCTTAACACCAGTTACCTTGCAAATGTCCCGATACATCAAAATATTAGGAATGATTAGACCAATTGTTGTAGAAATCAAAGGCCCGTAACTGTGAAAGAGAGCGATGGTAGGTATTTGCAAGACTAGCTTGGCAATAGAACCATAGATAAAATAGAGAACTGCCTTGCGGTTGCGGAACATGGCTTGAAGCATTGGAGACAAGACCATGTACAAGCCTAAAATAGTAGACTGCAAAACTGCAAATACAAACAATCCCATAGCCAAACTATCTGGCTTGCCATAGAAGACAGTATAGAGAGGTTCTCCTACCATGACCACTCCAACCGTTGCTGGTAGCAAGAATAGGAAAAGCATGGTAATGCTGTCCTGAACTAGACGAGAAGCTGCCTTCAAGTCTCCCTTGACATAGTTTTCAGTCAAAAGTGGCAAACCGACACTCCCAATCGAAACCCCAACAGAAATCAAAATCATAGTGATTTTATTAGGATTGGCTGAGAAATAAGAAAACATGACAACCAAATCTTCATTACTATAGTTGCTAAACCAGCTCATACTATTGATAAAGGTCATCTGGTCCAAAATCTGGAAAAGCTGGATAGCAGACCCTGTAAGGATAAAAGGAATGGCTTCCTTAATGGTGTCGACCAAAAGACGCTTGCTGTTTATCTTGTCTCCTGTTTCAAGAACTCTTTTAAGTAAACCTTCTTTGGCAAGGAAATAGATCAAAACTGCAAAACTAGCTACCATGCCGACAAAGGCAGCAAAGGTGGATTGGGTAACCGCTGCTAGATAATCTCCTGAGCCAATTTTCATAATGATAAAGGTAGCTAAGAGCATCCAGATAACACGAATGACCTGCTCAGCGATTTGGCTCATAGCATAAGGTTTCAGGTTATTCATCCCTTGGAAGAAACCTCGGATCACACTCATAGATGGGAAAATCAATACTGCCCAAGCCAAGCTCTGCATGATTGGGATTAAGTCTTTGCCCACGCCAGATAAGTCTGCTAGCCAAGGAGCAAAGACATACAAGACTAAGGCAAAAACCAGACCTAGCCCAGTCATAAAGCCCAAAAAGCTCCGAATCAGGGCAAAGCTATGCTCTTCTTCTCGCATGGTATTGTACTTGGCCACTTGCTTGGCCACCGCAACTGGAATACCCGCTGTTGAAACCAGCAAGAACCAGGCATAGATATTGTAGCCCATAGTAAAGAGACCATTTGCTGTAGCCGCATAAGATCCCATCCAGATATACCAAGGGATAATATAAATGGCACCGAGTAGACGACTGATAAAGTTACTAGCCGTTAGCCAAGCAGTCCCCCGTAACATCTGGGCCTGCTGGTGATTGTTTTCGTTAGACATAGATTCCTCATTTAATTTTAATCACTAGGAAAAATTCCTCATCTTCCATTATAAACTTTTCCTTGTCACTTGTAAATTTACGACTTTCGGTTTACAATAGAAAGTATGATTAAGATTGAAACCGTATTAGATATTTTAAAGAAAGATGATCTCTTCCGTGAGATTATCGACCAAGGACATTATCACTACAACTACAGCCATGTCATATTTGACACCATCTGCTATGACAGCCGCAAGGCCAAAGAAAAGAGCCTCTTTTTCGTCAAGGGAGCTGCCTTTAAGAAGGAATTTCTGATTTCAGCCATCTCTCAAGGCCTCGGTTGGTATGTGGCTGAAGAAGACTATGAAGTTGGTATTCCTGCAATTATCGTCAGTGATATCAAGAAAGCCATGAGTTTGGTAGCTATGGAATTTTATGGCAATCCACAGAAAAAACTCAAACTCCTTGCCTTTACTGGTACTAAGGGTAAAACAACAGCAGCCTACTTCGCCTATAACATTTTATCTCAAGGGCATCGACCTGCTATGCTCTCGACCATGAATACAACTCTAGATGGCAAGACTTTCTTTAAGTCTGCATTAACAACCCCTGAAAGTATTGACCTCTTTGATATGATGAATCAAGCTGTGCAAAATGGCCGTACTCACCTCATCATGGAAGTATCCAGTCAGGCCTATCTGGTCAAACGTGTCTATGGTCTAACCTTTGATGTGGGAGTTTTCCTCAATATCAGCCCCGACCATATCGGCCCGATTGAACACCCTAGCTTTGAAGACTACTTCTACCACAAGCGTCTCTTGATGAAAAATAGCCGAGCAGTCATCATTAACAGTGACATGGACCACTTCTCTGTACTAAAAGAACAAGTCGCAGATCAAGACCATGATTTCTACGGTAGCCAGTCTGATAACCAAATCAAGAATTCCAAAGCCTTTAGCTTTTCAGCTACGGGTAAACTCGCTGGAGATTATGATATTCAACTCATTGGCCACTTTAACCAAGAAAATGCCGTTGCTGCTGGACTTGCTTGTCTCCGTCTCGGAGCTAGTCTTGAGGACATCAAAAAAGGAATCGCTGCAACCCGCGTTCCTGGTCGTATGGAAGTCCTCACTCAGAAAAATGGAGCCAAGGTCTTCATCGACTACGCCCACAATGGTGATAGTCTGAAAAAACTAATCAATGTTGTAGAGACTCATCAAACAGGAAAGATTGCTCTGGTTCTCGGTTCGACAGGAAATAAGGGAGAAAGTCGTCGTAAGGACTTTGGACTTCTCCTCAATCAACACCCTGAGATTCAAGTCTTTTTGACTGCTGATGACCCTAACTATGAAGACCCAATGGCCATTGCAGATGAAATTAGTAGCTACATCAATCATCCTGTTGAAAAAATTGCGGATCGCCAAGAAGCCATCAAGGCAGCTATGGCTATCACAAATCACGAATTAGATGCAGTTATTATCGCCGGTAAGGGAGCCGATTGCTACCAAATCGTCCAAGGCAAGAAAGAAGCCTATTCTGGAGATGCAGCCGTCGCAGAAAATTATTTATAAGATAGTAAAAAAATCAAGGGAAATGAAACCCTTGATTTTTTCTATCTTTATTTAAAAGCGTTTTTCAAACCTTCAACGGCACCTTCTACAGCACCTTTAGCATCTTCAACTACTTCTTTTGCCTTAGCAACTGTCTTTTCTACAGCGCCTTCTGCTTCAGTCTTGCTATCTCCAGTAACTTTACCAAATCCTTCTTTGATAGCACCTGTTGCTTGTTCCAATTTGTTTTCAAGTGACATATGATTGTCTCCTTTAATTTTATTCCGATATGTGTTACCGGTTACATATAGTTTATACCGAATACTAAGGAAAGTCAAACAATGTGCTCAGAAACAAGAAATCAGGCCAAGTAGAAAGTTAATCTTTCCTTATCCAAATCGATAGCCAACTCATACTTTCCATCTTCATTTTGGACAATATAACCTAGGACAACTAAACTGTCCACAAAGATATCACGGCGTTTCTGCATCAGTTGATCTTTTTTGAGAAATTTTAGCAAAAAAGTTGTCATGTATTTGAGAGCATACTCAGGATTAACATCTCCCAAAATGTCATAGAGTTCCTGTTGTTTTTCTGTCAAAGGATACTGATGTTTGACCTTGTAGAAATAATTGGACAGGGTCATTTTTGATCTCGCAAAGTCCGTATTTTCAACTAAAATAGCAGCATTGGTTTGATTTCGTAATTCCGTCTCAAACCTCTGCTCTAACAAGGCTTGATAGACCGGACTAGCTTCGCTGACAAAAATCTCTTGATCCAGTTCGAGACTATCGAGTGATTCAAGCATGGGAAGATTAAGGTAATAACGCTTATTTTCTCGTAGAATCAAGCCTGCCTTTATATACTCTTCCATTAGTTTATCAACTGCCACATCTGGAAATTGAGCCTTAATTTCTCTCAAAATAACATCATCATGCTGGTCCAGATAGCGGATTAATTCTCCAAAAAATGGCTGTCTCATCAAACGAGATGGATTAAAAATCTGAATCATGAAGATTCCTTTCTTTACATTCTAACAGAGGCGATGCTGCCAACTGACTGGGATTGGTCCCAGCTTGGTTCAGAGGAACGGGCAAACCTAGTTCTCTATAATACTCTCTCCAAAAATCACTAATCTCCTGCTCCCCATCTCCAAATTTCATAGGTATGGTCTCAAAAATCGGTAGGATTTCTGCCATGTACTGGGAACAGTAAAAACCAACTCCATCTGGATAGAAAGAAGCATTGTAGGGTTTTCCTAGATGTTTGCAAGCTCTTTCCTTCATCGACTGGATATCCATTTCTGGGTAAACATAGAGGTCGTACAAGTGATTGGGCTCAAAGAAGTCTGCCGGTTCTTGACAGACCACACCAGCCTGTCCACTAGCGTGATAAATCATCCCATCCAAACAAATGGCAACATGGTTATAGTTGCCTGTGGAAGTCTGGATGGCCTGTCCCATATCTGACTCATCTCTCACAAAAATCAAATCGCCATTTTCTAACATGCTTCACTCCTAGAAAAAAAGGAGCCGAAACTCCTTTCGATAGAAGGCAAACTAGCCTTTCCTAATTTGAATTGACACTCAAAATCTTAAGCATTAAAGCTTTCAGTCAATTGAGGTACCACTTGTTTCTTACGTGAAACGGCACCAGCAAGGAAGGCGTGGTTGTCTGCAAGTTTGAAGTTGAAAGCTGCTTCAACCTTGTCCATGTTAGCACCAAGTGCTAGGATTTCTGAGTTTGAGTTGACGATATCTGTAATCATCAAGACAAAGTCAGAGTAGCCGTTTGCTGTGTTGGCAGCTTGCATTGCCGCTTCAATTTCTGCTTGGCGTTCCAAAACTTCAGCGATATCAACTGTGTTTACTTGAGCAACACGGACATTATTTCCGTTCAATTCAAAAGTCTTAGCATCGATATCAATCAATTCTTCAGCAGATTTGCTAGCCAAGTTTGTACCAGCTTTCAACATAGCCAAACCATACTCTTCCAAGTTGACACCAGCCAATTCAGCCAATTCAGGAGCAATGACTGTATCTGTTGGGTGTGTTGTTGGTGATTTCAAAAGAAGGGTATCTGAAATCAAACCTGAAAGCATCAAACCAGCAATCTCTTTAGGTACAACTACACCATGTTCTTTGAACATACGGTAAACGATTGAAGACGCTGATCCAACTGGCTCCAAACGCATGTAGAGTGGGCTTGCAGTTTCAAAGTTAGCCACACGGTGGTGGTCCACAACACCATAAACTTCTACTTCAGCAATATCTGATACAGATTGTTGGAATTCATTGTGGTCAGTCAGGATAACTTGCTCTGCTCCTTCTGCTTTAGCAGAAGTGATAACACGCGGTGCTTCTACACCAAAATAGTTCAAGACAAAGGCTGTTTCTTCATTTGGAGTTCCAAGGGCAACAGCTTCCGTATCCAAACCGTAAGCTTCTTTTGCAAGGTAGGCAAAGGCTACAGATGACCCGATGGCATCTGAGTCTGGATTTTGGTGACCAAATACTAGAATCTTAGACATGATAATACCTCATTTTGTTTATTCTCTTTATTGTAGCATTTTTTTCGCTTTTTGACAAAAGTAAGAGGAGTCAAAGGACTCCTCACGATTCTTCAAAATAACTGAGTAAATTTCTATCTTGATTTTCAGATAAAAATCTTTCCTTCTGTGGCCTCTTCTTACGCTTGAGAAGGGCTTCAGCTGACATGGCTTCTTCCTTACTGGCAAAACCTTGAGCATAGATAAGTTTGACTGGCAAGCGTGCTCGTGTGTATTTGGCTCCCTTCCCACTATTGTGGACAGCGAGGCGTCTCATCACATCAGTCGTATAGCCTGTATAGTAGGATCCGTCACGACACTCCAGCACGTACATATAAGCCTTATGATCCATAATAAATCTCTTCGAGTTCAGGCGTATAAGAGCCATCATCATTGTGGACAATGAGAGGCGGCAAGACCTTAAAGCCACTTGTCGACCCATCCTTGATAGCCTCAATCAAAAGCATATTGGCTTCCTTTTCTCTTTTTGGATAAACAAACTGCAGGCGCTTAGGGGCTAGATTATGCCGTTGTAACATATCCAAAATATCCAGAAGTCGATCAGGACGATGAACCATAGCCAAGCGCCCATTGGATTTGAGAATACTCTGGGCACTACGACAGATTTCCTGCAAATTGGTCGTGATTTCATGTCGCGCCAAGAGATAATGTTCACTCTCGTTCAGATTGGAATGAGGATCCACCTTGAAATAGGGCGGATTACACAAAATCATATCCACCTTACTTCCCTGAATGTAAGCAGGCATATTTTTCAAATCATCACAGATGACCTCCATCTGCTCTTCCAAACCATTCAAACGGACAGAGCGTTCAGCCATATCTGCCAAACGCTCCTGAATTTCAACAGCCAAAATCTGTGCATGAGTCCGAGTGCTAGCAAATAGCCCCACTGCTCCATTTCCAGCGCAAAAATCCACTATCAAGCCCTTTTTAGGAAAACGTGGAAAACGTGACAAGAGAACACTATCCACCGAATAGCTAAAAACCTCTCTATTTTGAATGATTTTAATATCTGTCGAAAAGAGCTGGTTAATACGCTCTCCTGATTTTAATAATTGTTCTTCTTCCATGGTCCTATTATAGCAAATTTATATTAATATTACAAAAAATAGAGATTTCTAATTAGTGCTTCTGATTCTTCAAGTGTTGAAGGGCTTCCTTGGTCCAAATTGGCATCATTCGTTTAAGAGGCGCAAAGCCGTAGTTAAAACGGTCGCTTGAAAAGCGTCTCCGTCTCGGAAACTGGTGCTTTTCTTCCTCTAAAGTACGAATAGAAAGACTAGCTTTCCCTGTAAATTCATCTAAATCCACTACTTGAACCTGAACCTCTTCATCGACTTTCAAGGCTTCCTGGATATTTTCAATAAAGCCTGTCCGAATCTCTGAAATGTGAATCAGCCCCGTATCACCCGTCTCTAGCTCAACAAAGGCACCGTAGGGCTGAATCCCTGTAATACGGCCCTTTAGCTTATCACCGATTTTCATCTTAGTCCTCGATTTCAATTGTTTCAATCACGACATCTTCAACTGGCTTGTCCATAGCCCCTGTCTCAACAGAAGCAATGGCATCCAAGACAGCGTAAGACGCTTCATCAGCTAGCTGACCAAAAACAGTATGACGGCGGTCTAAATGAGGAGTTCCACCTTGGTTGGCATAGATTTCTGCGATTGGTTCTGGCCAACCACCACGAGAAATTTCTTTCTTAGAATAAGGCAAATGTTGATTTTGCACGATAAAGAACTGGCTACCGTTGGTATTTGGACCAGCATTGGCCATAGAAAGGGCACCACGGACATTGTAAAGTTCTTCTGAGAATTCATCCTCAAATGATTCGCCGTAGATTGACTCGCCACCCATACCAGTTCCAGTTGGGTCTCCACCTTGAATCATAAAGTCCTTGATAATACGGTGGAAAATGACACCATCATAGTAGCCATCTTTTGAAAGTGCAACAAAGTTAGCCACTGTTTTAGGAGCATGTTCAGGAAAGAGCTTGATACGCAAGTCTCCGTGATTGGTCTTAATAGTCGCGATAGGACCTTCTACTGTTTCAATGTCTACTTGTGGGAAATGCAATTCTTTTTCTACCATACCAAATCCTTCTAAGGCATCAAAAATGCCATCTTCTTCTAATGTTTTTGTAATATAATCTGCTTTTTCTTTGATGTTATCATGAGAAATTCCCATTGCAACGCTGATTCCAGCATAATCAAAGAGTTCCAAGTCATTCAGCCCATCTCCAAAAACCATGATGTTCTCTGGTTTCAAGCCAAGGTATTCCACAACCTTTTCCACACCCGTCGCTTTGGAGCCTGAAATCGGAACAATATCAGACGAATGTTGATGCCAACGAACCATGCGAAGTTTGTCTGAGAGACTATCAGGCAAGTGCAAGTCATCTCCTTTATCTTCAAAAGTCCACATCTGATAGATATCTTCTTTTTCATGGAAATCTGGATCTACATCCAAGTTGGGATAAATTGGATTGATAGCTTCACTAATTATATCGGTGCGAGTCGACAATTTGGCATCATGACTCCCAACCAAGCCATACTCAATTCCCTCTTGCTTGGCCCAAGAGATATACTCCTCAACATCTGACTTCTCAATCTGATGTTGATAAATAACCTGACCTTTTTTATCTTCGATATAGGCCCCATTTAAGGTCACAAAAAAGTCAGGCTTGAGCTCACGAATCTCCGGAACGACACCAAAAATCCCTCGTCCAGAAGCAATACCTGTCAAAATTCCTTTCTCACGTAATTGCTTAAAAACAGTTGGGATTGAAGCTGGAATAAAACCTGTCTTGGAATTCCGCAATGTATCATCAATATCAAAAAAGACAATCTTTATCTTCTTTGCCTTGTATCTTAATTTGGTATCCATCTCACTACCTCTTTCAATCTAGCTCTTTCCATTATACCATAAAGTAGCTAAATCCCCTATTTTCAAAAAGTTTCCAGTTTTATTGTAAGTCCTTGGATAAGTATAAAACTAAATCATCATCATTTTGACAACTTGCACCCATTTCTAGCGGTTTATTTCTATACCAGACACCTGTCCCATCTGGAATATAGCCTCGTTTGATATACAATCTCTGGGCAGGGCCATAGCCTAAGTGCAAACCTACACCAATAGTGACCTTACTCGAAATAAACTTGACTCGTTTTTCTGCTTCTTCTAGCAGTTGATTTCCAATCCCTTGATTTCGAAAAGGCTCAAACACATTAAAATCTGATAATTCTGGATAGACTTCTGCAAAAGGACCATGTTTAGCAGAGGGCAAAATGGTAACGTAGCCCGCTACAGCACCATCAATCTCTGCAACTAAGACTTCTCTCTCCCCACTTTTCTGTTCCAGAAAATATCTAGCTAAGATTTCCTCTCTACCAGGCCAACCTTGATTCATAAATCCATGAGATAAAGATTCAATATCAGACTTAATCATATTTCTAATCGTACAATTCATCTTTGACTTACCCACCTTTACTCTTTCTATTACCATTATAGCACGCCAAAGTCAGAAAAAAACTATCTCGTGAAAAAGACCCAACCGGGTCTGAAAAAGAGGTCCACTCGGACCCAAACTCGCTCTCTCATTTCAAAGCTCGTGAAAAAAAGACCCAACCGGGTCTTTTCTTTAATCTTCGTTTACGAAAGGCATCAAAGCCATTACGCGAGCGCGTTTGATAGCTGTTGTTACTTTACGTTGGTTTTTAGCTGAAGTTCCTGTTACACGACGAGGAAGGATTTTCCCACGTTCTGAAACGAAACGGCTAAGAAGCTCAGTATCTTTGTAATCAACATATTCAATTTTGTTTGCTGCGATGTAATCAACTTTTTTACGGCGTTTGAATCCGCCACGACGTTGTTGAGCCATGTTTTTTCTCCTTTATAATTTTAGTTGTCCATTAGAATGGTAAATCATCATCTGAAATATCCAATGGATTTGTTGCTCCAAATGGATTTTCATCACGTGAAAAGTCTGGTACTGAATTTGTAGGTGCTGAATAGTTTGCAGTTGGTGCAGAATAAGCTCCACCTGTGTGACCCTCACGCACACTACGGCTTTCCAACATTTGGAAATTCTCAGCCACGACCTCTGTCACGTAGACACGTTGTCCTTGCTGGTTATCGTAACTACGAGTCTGGATACGACCTGTCACCCCGATAAGTGAGCCTTTTTTAGCCCAGTTAGCAAGGTTTTCAGCCTGTTGACGCCACATAACGACATTGATAAAATCAGCCTCACGTTCGCCATTTTGACTCTTAAATGTACGGTTTACTGCAAGAGTAAAAGTCGCAACTGCTACATTTGATGGGGTATAACGCAACTCAGCGTCACGTGTCATACGCCCTACAAGTACAACATTGTTAATCATAGTTTACCTTCTTACGCGTCAGTTTTGACGATCATGTGACGAAGAATGTCAGCGTTGATTTTTGAAAGACGGTCAAACTCTTTAAGAGCTGCATCGTCGTTTGCTTCAACGTTAACGATGTGGTAAAGTCCTTCACGGAAATCTTTGATTTCGTATGCAAGACGACGTTTTTCCCAAGATTTTGATTCAACAACAGTTGCACCGTTGTCAGTCAAAATAGAGTCAAAACGTGCTACCAAAGCGTTTTTAGCTTCTTCTTCAATGTTTGGACGAATGATATAAAGAATTTCGTATTTAGCCATTGATATGTTCCTCCTTTTGGTCTAATGACCCCAAGACTTTGCAAGGGGTAAGTGAGGTTCGCTCACAATAAACTATTATACTAGAAAATATTTTTTTACGCAAGTAAAAACACTGAAATAAAAAAAGAAGATGACGAATCATCTTCTCAAAAACTATGAGTTTTTAATCTTCTTTTTTCTTGCGAGCAAGAAGTCCAAATCCACCTAGGGTTCCAAGAAGTCCAAGCGCTGCAAGGCTAGCGTTAGCTTCTGTACCTGTGTTAGGCAATTCTTTTTGACCTTCAACATATTTAGGTGTTTCTTGTTTAGAAGGTTGACCTGGTTTAACAGGTTTTTCTACTTCCTTAGGATTTGGAACATAGTTAATTACTGTATCTTGACTTGGATCTGTTGGGATGTTTGGTACTACATATCCTTTTGATGGGTCTTTCGGATCAACTGGTTTAAGTGGGTTGCCATCTTTATCTTCTGGAGTGAATCCTGGAACGTATGGTAACACTTCTGTTGGTTGTCCTGGTTTTGTTGGATCTTGTGGGTCATTTGGATACTTGATTGGAGTTGTTGGTTGACCTGGGATGTTTGGAATCCATGATCCGATTGGTTTGTACACGTATGTTACTGTTGAACCATCTTTTCCAATCTTACCTTTTGCTTCTCCTTCAACACGAACAAGTAGGTGTCCTGGAATAACTTTTCCAGTTGTTGTGTACTCATCTCCTACTTTTCCTTCTGTTGTTTCTGAAGGGATTAGGTCTTTGCCATTTTCATCTACATATTTAACTACTAGTTTAGCTTTGTTTGCTACGTAGTTAATTACTGTATCTTGACTTGGATCTGTTGGGATGTTTGGTACTACATATCCTTTTGATGGGTCTTTCGGATCAACTGGTTTAAGTGGGTTGCCATCTTTATCTTCTGGAGTGAATCCTGGAACGTATGGTAACACTTCTGTTGGTTGTCCTGGTTTTGTTGGATCTTGTGGGATCATTTGGATACTTTGATTGGAGTTTGTTGGTTGACCTGGGATGTTTGGAATCCATGATCCGATTGGTTTGTACACGTATGTTACTGTTGAACCATCTTTTCCAATCTTACCTTTAGCTTCTCCTTCAACACGAACAAGTAGGTGTCCTGGAATAACTTTTCCAGTTGTTGTGTACTCATCTCCTACTTTACCTTCTGTTGTTTCTGCAGGGATTAAGTCTTTGCCTTTTTCATCTACATATTTAACTACCAAGTTAGCTTTTTTAGCTACATAGTTGATTGGTGTATCCTCACCTGGATTTGTTGGGATACTTGGTACTTCATATCCTTTAGTTGGATCGTTTGGATCTACTGGTTTAAGTGGTTGACCGTTTCCATCAACAGGTGTGTGACCTGGGACGTATGGAAGAACTGGTTTGTCGTTACCTGGTTTTGTTGGATCTGTTGGATCGTTTGGATATTTGATTGGGTTTGTTGGTTGACCTGGAATGTTTGGAATCCATGATCCGATTGGTTTGTACACGTACGTTACTATTGAGCCATCTTTTCCAATCTTACCTTTAGCTTCACCTTCAACACGAACAAGTAGGTACCCTGGAATAACTTTTCCAGTTGTTGTGTACTCATCGCCTACTTTACCTTCTGTTGTTTCTGCAGGGATTAAGTCTTTGCCTTTTTCATCTACATATTTAACTACCAAGTTAGCTTTGTTAGCTACATAGTTGATTGGTGTATCCTCACCTGGATTTGTTGGGATACTTGGTACTTCATATCCTTTAGTTGGATCGTTTGGATCTACTGGTTTAAGTGGGTTGCCATCTTTTCATCTTCTGGAGTGAATCCTGGGAACGTATGGTAACACTTCTGTTGGTTGTCCTGGTTTTTGTTGGATCTTGTGGATCATTTGGATACTTTGATTGGGGTTGTTGGTTGACCTGGGATGTTTGGAATCCATGATCCGATTGGTTTTGTAGGTAACTACTTCTGTAGTATCTTTTGAATCTGCAGTTACTTTTGTAGCTGGTACTGTTGCTTTATCAGCTAAGTATCCTTTAACCACTGGTGATTTAACTTCAGCTAAGTCTTGAGCTGGAGTCCAATCTCCGTAAGTCACTTCACCTGTTACCAAGTTGATCCTAGCTTCACGTGTGAATTTAGCTTCTTGTGTTACTGTTTTTGGTGTTCCGTCTTCATTTAATACTGGAGTTCCATCTTCGTACACATAAGTGATTGTACGTGTAACAGTTTTGTTTAGATCTTTTTCTTCCAAGCCAGCTGGGTATTTAGGTCCGTCTGGATTGTTTGGATCTACTGGAGTTCCTGGAGTTTTTGGTTGATCTGGTGTTACTGGTACAACACGTTCTTTAAGTGTTACTGTGAACTCTTGATCAGTGTCCTTATCTTTATCGAACTTACCACCTTCTGGGTATGTATTAGAAACTAATTCATATCCTTTGTTTTCAAGCTCTTTAATTTTCGCTTTTACATCAGCCTCTTTTGTAAGTGGTGTGTCTGAATCACCTTCTTCAGTAAGAGCGTCAACACCTGGAATTGGGTTTCCTTTTTCATCTACGAATGTTGTTTTCGCTTTTTGCGTATCTTTTTCGTAGTTGATTGGTGTGTCTTGACTTGGATCTGTTGGAAGATTTGGTACTTCGTATCCTTTTGTTGAATCTGTTGGATCTACTGGTTTAAGTGGATTTCCATCTTTATCCTTCGGTGTGAATCCTGGTACGTATGGTAATGTTTCTGTTGGTTTACCTGGTTTTGTTGGATCATCTGGATTATTTGGATACTTGATTGGGGTTGTTGGTTGTCCTGGGATGTTTGGAATCCATGATCCGATTGGTTTGTAGGTTACTACTTCGTAATATCTTTCAGAATCACCTGTTACATTTACCACCGCAACACTTGCTTTATCAGCTAAGTATCCTTTAACCACTGGTGATTTAACTTCAGCTAAGTCTTGAGCTGGAGTCCAATCTCCGTAAGTCACTTCACCTGTTACCAAGTTGATCCTAGCTTCACGTGTGAATTTAGCTTCTTGTGTTACTGTTTTTGGTGTTCCGTCTTCATTTAATACTGGAGTTCCATCTTCGTACACATAAGTGATTGTACGTGTAACAGTTTTGTTTAGATCTTTTTCTTCCAAGCCAGCTGGGTATTTAGGTCCGTCTGGGTTGTTTGGATCTACTGGAGTTCCTGGTGTTTTTGGTTGATCTGGTGTTACTGTAACTTCTTTAGCTTTAAGTGTTACTTTGAACTCTTGATCTGTATCTTTATCTTTATCGAACTTACCACCTTCTGGGTATGTATTAGATACTAATTCATAACCTTTGTTTTCAAGTTCTTTGATTTTCGCTTTTACATCAGCCTCTTTTGTAAGTGGTGTATCTGAGTCACCTTCTTCAGTAATAGCGTCAACACCTGGAATTGGGTTTCCTTTTTCATCTACGAATGTTGTTTTCGCTTTTTGCGTATCTTTTACGTAGTTGATTGGTGTGTCTTGACTTGGATCTGTTGGAAGATTTGGTACTTCGTATCCTTTTGTTGAATCTGTTGGATCTACTGGTTTAAGTGGATTTCCATCTTTATCCTTCGGTGTGAATCCTGGTACGTATGGTAATGTTTCTGTTGGTTTACCTGGTTTTGTTGGATCATCTGGATTATTTGGATACTTGATTGGGGTTGTTGGTTGTCCTGGGATGTTTGGAATCCATGATCCGATTGGTTTGTAGGTTACTACTTCCTTAATATCTCAGAATCACCTGTTACATTTACCACCGCAACACTTGCTTTATCAGCTAAGTATCCTTTAACTACTGGTGATTTAACTTCAACTAAGTCTTGAGCTGGAGTCCAATCTCCGTAAGTCACTTCACCTGTTACTAAGTTGACCTTAGCTTCACGTGTAAATTTAGCTTCTTGTGTTACTGTTTTTGGTGTTCCATCTTCATTTAATACTGGAGTTCCATCTTCGTACACATAAGTGATTGTACGTGTTACTGTTTTGTTTAGATCTTTTTCTTCCAAGCCAGCTGGGTATTTAGGTCCGTCTGGGTTGTTTGGATCTACTGGAGTTCCTGGTGTTTTTGGTTGATCTGGTGTTACTGTAACTTCTTTTTGTTTAAGTATTACTTTGAACTCTTGATCTGTATCTTTATCCGTATCGAACTTACCACCTTCTGGGTATGTATTAGATACTAATTCATATCCTTTGTTTTCAAGTTCTTTGATCTTAGCTTTTAACATCAGCTTCTTTTTGTTAATGGAGTTTCTGATCCACCTTGTTCTGTAATTTCAGCTACTCCTGGAATTGCATTTCCTTTTTCGTCTACAAATGTTGTTTTTCGCTTTTTGGATTGCTGTATATTTAACAACATATTCGTAATCTTCATCTGTAGCTGTTGTTGCTTGTACTGGAACTTTTTCTACACTTGCGATGTAACCTTCTTTTTGAGGTACTGCAAGTTCTGGAAGATCAGTGCTTTGTCCATCAGTTCCTTTCCAGTTAATATAAACTGGCCTGTCATTAGAGTTAATTACCGCTTTACCTTCTGCAGTTAACTTGATTGCACCTGTGTAGCTGACAGTTTGTTTTTGTGATGGGAATACATCAGTACCCTGCTAAGACCTGCAACATTATCAGCGTATACAAATTTAATTGTACGGTTTACTTCTTCTACTTTTGTTTTCTTAACATAATCATACTCTGCTGGGGTAACAAATGCAGATCCATTTATACCTTTAGCTTTTAATTCTTCTTCAGAATATAAATCTCTTGCTCTTGTCTTTTCGTAACACTTAGTGTTCCTCTTGCATTATCAGGAGGGAGATCTGCAAGAACGTATTCTTCTCCATCAACTTCTTTAACTAAGTCTACGTGATCATTACTTACATCATATTTGTTTCCAAGCACATTAGTATAATCTTTTGAACCATCTTCACTTAAAGGAATATTCCCCGTATATCTTGTTGGTTCGAAACCTATAACTTTACCTGTCACTAAATCTTTGAATGTTCTAACAACAGCTCCTGTTGGCGGCTCACCTTGAACTCTACCGTCACCATTAACACTCCAACCGTTTGGCACTGTAGTTATAACATCTTCTTTCTCACCGTTAACAGATTCTCCACCTGATACAGTAAGAGTTGCTGCAGTTTTATCGTTTCCTACATAACCTTGTTTAATTAATCCATTTTTCATAAGTAATATTTAGAATATTCACTTGTTAAGGTTTTTATCTTTTTACTACTTTTCTCAATACCTAAAAGATTGAAGAGGCATAGAAACTATAGAATCTTCTTGAATAGTTCCTTCTGTAACAGTAAGCTCTAATTCCGTTGGTGAAATTAGTCTAGGGTGTTAATGTAAAACCCAGTATCACGACCATCTTGTCAGAAATCCATACATTGTTTTCATTAGCTCTAGCATTAGACCCAACGATCTTTGCTGGGACGATAAGTAATACTATCTCCTTTATTAGGGCTTAATAGTAGACGCTGTATTTAATCCATTTACAAAGTTAGAACTTCCTTCAAGTTCTTTAAATTCAGTAAAAATCTGCATTCGGAAGTTTGATCGTAAATTTAGATCCTACTCCATAACGAACATCTGAATCAGTTTTTAATACGATTGAATCACTTCTACCTTTTAGTTCATTGTTAAGGTATGACAATCCATTGTTTTCACTTAGTGATGCACTCGTACCTTGTTTTTGATAGCTAGGTTGTTGACCTTTTCTTGTATAAGTATGTTCAAGAACCGTACGCCCATCGATTTTGATAGTCGCTTTATAATCTGTATCTTTAGAAATTTGTGGTGCTAAATATCCATTACCCGATAAATTACTCGCTCCAAACGACACATTCGGATAGTCTTTTACTTTATCGTTCCACTCGATGTTGTAAGTATATGTACCAGTTTCATTAGCTACCGCTGGTTGTTCAGCAACACGCTGATCATAAGTCATACCACGTTGTGTACGTTGTGACCCAATATGGTACAGATTTGTTATTGTTGTTTCCTGTAGTTGTTTTAAAGTCGATAGATTTAACTTTACCAACTACTGTTCCATCAGTCGCTCTGATTTCTGTATTTACAGCCAAACCACTACCTAGCTCAGCTAAGTTAGTAAGTTCAATTTTTGTAATAGAACCCGCTTTAAGTGTAGATGTACTAATAGTAGTATCAAATCCCCATCCTGTAGGTCTAGTGTTATCAGCATTCATATCTACATAGCCATTTGTTACAGCTGTAACTGTTTCTCCATCTTTAAGAACATCTTTACCTGTAATTTTTGACTCAGTATCAGCTAAAACTGCTTCTACTTTACCTGCATGGCCAGCACGTTTCATTTCAGTATAAACTGCTTCAATGGCAGCAGAAAGACGATTCACTTGAGCTACCATCTGATCTTTAGATGCATCGGATGAAAGCAAATCGTTAGACTTCGCTGCTTCAAGTTTCACTGCCTCAATCTTAACCGCAAGTTCTTTTTTTAGCCGATTCATCTTTGACTTCTTTATCTGAGAAGTTTGATGCTACAGATGCCATAACATCAGCTTCTGAAGTCAATTGAGTAAGAACTGTCTTCACTTCATCTTGTGCTTTTTTTCTGTTTCGATCTTCGCAGTTTTTTTTCTTTATCTGTTTCTTTTTTTTATCAGTTTGATCTTTAGCTGGCTTTTTCTTTTTTTTCAGCTTTTAACGGTAACTTCTCTTTCTGCTACAGGTTTTTGCTTCAGTTTTAGCGTCTTCTTTTTACTTCAGGTTTTTTTCATCTGCTTTTTACAGCATCAATCTTTAATTCTGGAAGTTCCTCAACAACTGGTGTTGTTATAGCTGAATCAGGTTTCTGTTTATCAGAATTTGTAACTTCTGGAGTTTTTGTAGAAGCAGTACTTGCTCTCATCAGCTTTTAACAGCATTTGCTCCCAAAAGAAGAGCAGTTCCCCAAAAGAACACTAGCCGCACCAAAACTATACTTACGAATAGAAAAGCGCTGAGCTCTTTCTACCATGGTATTTTTCCATTCTTGAATACATGTTTTTCTCCTTATTTATAGATATGTTAACTGTAGAATAAGGTTGAAGTCTTTCTAGTATCCCTTCCTCTCCTGCTAAAGAACAACTTCTTTGACGACACTACAACATCAATATTCATTTTATCAAATTTTATCATATATTTTTTTCTAAAACTAGTCAAGCTAAAAAAAGATCTACTATATCATCTCGTCTTTTTGTATATTATTTTTTTGTACTTAAAGTTCAATAAAGTAAAAGTCAAAAAGAAAAGAAAGAAAGAAAAGTTTAGAAACTTCTCTTTTATTATAATAACTTTTTTCTTTTATTTTTTACGGTTTAATACGGTGCAACATACGAGGGAATGGAATGGCTTCACGGATGTGTTTTGTTCCTGCCGCGAAGGTTACCATACGCTCGATACCGATACCAAATCCTCCGTGTGGTACAGTACCGTATTTACGAAGGTCAAGGTAGAATTCGTACTCTGTACGATCCATGCCAAGTTCATCCATCTTAGCGACAAGGGCATCGTAGTCTTCCTCACGCATAGAACCACCAATGATTTCTCCATAGCCTTCCGGGGCAAGCAAATCTGCACAAAGCACGCGCTCTGGATTCCCAGGAACTGGTTTCATGTAGAAGGCCTTGATGGCTGCTGGGTAGTTCATAACAAATGTTGGCACACCAAAGTGGTTTGAAATCCAAGTTTCATGCGGTGAACCAAAGTCATCACCATGCTCAAGATGTTCGTAGTCAGCGTCTTCATCATTTTCATGCTCTTGCAAGAGGTCAATAGCTTGATCGTAAGTGATGCGTTTGAAGGGCTCTGCAATGTAGCGTTTCAAGAGTTCTGTATCACGTTCCAAGGTTTCCAAGGCTTGAGGCGCACGATCAAGAACACCTTGAAGAAGAGCTTTTACATAAGCTTCTTGCAAGTCAAGTGACTCATCGTGTGTCAAGTATGAGTATTCTGCATCCATCATCCAGAACTCAGTCAAAGTGACGGCGTGTTTTTTTGATTTTTTTCAGCACGGAATACTGGACCAAAGTCAAAGACACGACCAAGAGCCATCGCACCTGCTTCTAGGTAAAGCTGACCTGATTGGCTCAAGTAGGCTGGCGTTCCGAAGTAGTCCGTTTCAAAGAGTTCTGTTGAATCTTCCGCTGCATTTCCTGAAAGGATTGGGCTATCAAATTTCATGAAGCCGTTCTTGTCGAAGAACTCATAAGTTGCATAAATGATAGCGTTACGAATTTGCATCACCGCTACTTGCTTACGAGAACGGAGCCACAAGTGACGGTTGTCCATCAAGAAGTCTGTTCCGTGTTCTTTTGGGTGTGATTGGGTAGTCTTGAGATTCACCGATCACTTCGATATCTGTGATATCAAGCTCATAACCAAACTTTTAGAACGTTCGTCTTCTTTGACAATACCTGTCACATAAACAGACGTTTCTGACTCAAAGCGTTTGATGACATCAAACTTCTCAAGCCCCACTTCTTCACCAAATTTTTCTACAAAGTTTGGTTTAAAGGCTACACCTTGGAAGAAAGCTGTTCCATCACGCAATTGCAAGAAGGCGATTTTCCCTTTTCCTGATTTGTTGGCAACCCAAGCACCAATCGTCACTTCTTGACCAACATAGTCTTTTTACATCAATAATCGTTACACGTTTTGTCATTATTTTTCCTTTTCTTTTTCTTTTATTTTTCCATAAATGCTTTCAAGCGTTTAACTGCTTCTTTAAGCGTGTCTAGGTCTGTCGCATAGCTGAGGCGCACATTTTCTGGCGCTCCAAATCCTGCTCCTGTTACCAAGGCTACTTCAGCTTCTTCTAGGATAGCGGTTGTAAAGTCTGTCACATCCGTATAGCCTTTCATCTCCATGGCCTTTTTGACATTTGGGAAGAGGTAGAAGGCTCCTTGTGGTTTGACCACTTCAAATCCAGGCACCTCAGCAAGTAGGGGATAGATGGTATTGAGTCGTTCCTCAAAAGCCTGACGCATGCTTTCTACAGTATCTTGCTCACCTGATAGAGCCTCAACTGCTGCATACTGGGCTACTGCTGAAGGGTTTGAAGTTGTTTGACCTGCAATCTTGGACATGGCAGCGATAATGTCTGCTTCTCCAACGGCATAGCCAATCCGCCAACCAGTCATAGCATAGGTTTTAGACACACCATTGATGACCACTGTTTGCTTGCGAATCGCTTCAGATAAGCTAGAAATGGGTGTAAACTCATGGCCATTATAAACCAAACGGCCATAAATATCATCTGCTAGGATGAGAATATCCTTTTCGACAGCCCAGTTCCCGATTGCCAAGAGCTCCTCACGGGTGTAAATCATACCTGTCGGATTGGATGGCGAATTCAGCACCAAAACCTTGGTCTTATCTGTGCGAGCTGCTTCTAGTTGCTCTACGGTCACCTTAAAGTGATTGTCCTCTTTAGCAGGGACAAAGACTGGCACACCCTCTGCCATCTTGACCTGGTCTCCATAGCTGACCCAGTAGGGGGTTGGGATGATCACTTCATCACCTGGATTGACCACTGCCATAAAGAAGGTATAGAGAGAATATTTGGCTCCAGCAGCGACTGTCACTTGATTTGGCGCTACAGAATAGCCGTAAAAGCGCTCAAAGTAGGTATTGACCGCTGCCTTGAGCTCTGGCAGACCTGAGGTCACTGTATAAAAAGAAGCGCGCCCATCTTGAATCGATGCAATGGCGGCATCTTGGATATTTTTGGGAGTAGTGAAATCTGGCTCACCCAAGGTTAGAGACAAAATATCTCTTCCCTCAGCCTTGAGTGCTTTAGCACGGGCTCCAGCAGCCAAGGTCACACTTTCTTCCATTTCTAAAACACGGTTGGATAGTTTCATAGGCCCTCCTTATTGACCAATGCTCCTGTTTCAAAATCTACTAGATAAAAATCAGATCCTGACTTAACTTCCCAAATTGGCTTATCTTGATAACGGCCAAAGGTAATCTTGTCAATCTCGCCAGCTCCTTTTTCCTTAGAAACAGCTTCTGCTGTTTCTTGTGAAACACCCTGATTTAGCTGATAAACGTAAATCTTATGATCATCTTTCCCAATCAGGACAGCAAGTGCTTCTTGCTGTTTATTATGGCCAAGAAGACTATAATAGGACTCCAAGCCATTATATAAAGTCAACCTGATCAACCTGCTCTAATCCTGCATACTGCTGAGCTAATTTTTTTCTCCTTCACTTTTTAGCTGTTTGATAGGGTTTCATGCTCGAGAGAAACCAGATACAGAAAGGGAAGCGCTGATGACCACAAACAAAAATCGTCATCCCTAGACCATACTGCCACAGTAGATTATTTTTTTGCTTTTTTTTGTCTTTTTTTCACTCGTCTATTTTACCATCTATTAGGCTTTATTACAAGTGAATATGCCAAGGAACAATATTTGAACCTCATTAAATCGCCTAAACCCTAATAATACTGTTTTTTTAAAAACAAGATACTTTTTATAGCACTTTTAAAGTTCTTAAAAAGTCCACAAAAAAAGCCCTACAAAAGGGCAATAAATGATGAGTTCAGCAGGCAAGAAACTAGCACGGTCAAACGTGCTTTTTTTATTGCTGGTTGCTGATAGGTATATTATACCATGAAGCACGTAGTTTATAAGATTATGACCTCACAAAAGCCCCCAGATTAGTTTCTAAGGACTTTTAGTTTATCCGTGGTGATTTAGTTATCCAGTACGAAACAAAGCAAAATAAGGGGCGAATATGAAGCCTCAGCCTACTTATATGCTTCTAGCTCTCCGTTCTGGTGGATTCTCGCAAAGTTTAAGACGGCTATCTGTTTGTATCTGTGGTAACTAGTGGAACTAGTACCTGCCATTTCTACGCATTCGCTCATTGTTTTCTTTCTCATGTAGCAATAATGGATAATAAAGTATTTTCTGGCTCGCTTGTTCTCTATCTTATTGATGTCGTGGGCGAATATCTCCAACCCCTCACGGATTGCTTTTTCATGCTCACCGCTCAAATTCCACTGATCAGGTAAGACAAGTTCCCAAGCCTCTTCATCTATCGTAACTTGGTTTTCACTTCCTGCCATCCTCTGGAATCTCAGAAAGTAAGTCATCCGCTCTCTGACGTTCATCATCGTTTTAAACTTATCCAGTTCCATTAGTTCGCTCCTTTGTGATATAATTAAATAAGAGAGAAGTGAAGTAGAGATTTAGTGTTCCTATGCACCCATGAGGTAGAAGAGATGGCGGGACAGACACACCGCCCACTGCTCTTTGGCGCTTAGATTGTTCTAGGCGTTTTTTTCGTTTCTCGGCGTTAAAGTCTATTCTCCATACCATTTGGTGAGGAATTAAGAGACATTTTTATCTCTCCTATCTCCTTGTCATTCTGCGAGCAACTAAGGCAAGTTATTACTTTGCTTATCTCCTTATCATTTGGTAGGAAAATAAGGGGAGTTATTTTAGTTCTTATTTCCCTGTCATTTTGTAAGGAGAAAATCCAAATTAAGGAGCTTTTAAATTCGTCTTAACTCCCTATCGTTTTGTAAGCAATTAAGAAGGCTTATTGTCGTCCTTATCTGCTTGATAAATGATAAGCTCTAATCATCCTCCAATAAAGCCAAATTGTCCCAGAATATCCGCAATCCTTTTGTATTTTTAATTCGTGAAATATCTTTTTCTGCTTCTTCTTTTGTCGGATAGACTTCTATAATATCTTTGGGATTTTTTCCACCTATCCTATATCTTACCTCAAAATGTCCAGTATCAATCTGCGTCAAAAACACGGTATCAACTTCATCAACTACCGCTAACTTATTCAACTTATTTAAACGGTTTTTAATCGCCTTCATTTAGTATCTTCGCCTCTAATACTTCTAATTGCTCCACTACCTCAACCACTTCAACTGCCTTATAAGCCATGTTTAGAACGCTCTGGGCGCTTTGTTGTCTCGCATACGGGCTTACTGTCTTATCAAGCATGATTTCCCTTAATACATTGACTGCCTCAACGCTTGCATTCTGTAACAGCGTAGTAGACTCCTTGAGTTGTTCGCTACGTCTTTCACGGTAAATCCTCTTAAAGGTTGCATCATTCAAGTAATTGTAAGCCGTCTTTCTGGTGATCTCACTTAATTCACTAGCTTTTTTTACATTCCCAGTCATGAGATAATTGGTCATAAATATTTCTTTTTTTCTGCTTAATTCTGTCAAATACTAGTCACCTCGCTTTCTTTAACCTTGCTTTTTAGTTCGTCTATTTTTTCTTTTGCTCGTTTATAATCTGAAGATTTGACGTCACTAAATTTTCTAGGGATATAATCATCCATGTTTATATCCAGTCCGTTGTCTTGAAAAGCTAATCTCAGACAATCCACATATAGAGACATACACTCATCTTGTATAGCGTATTCCGTCTTTCCAGCATATTCCTTTATCTTTTCCAGTCTTGCTTTTAAACTTCTAACCATTCCCCCACCTCGTGTGTAATTCTGTCTTATTTATGTAAAAAAAGGGGATTGCTCCCCTCCACATCACAAACCTAATAAACCACGTTTTTCCTTGCCCAGTAGTTTATCATATAGGACTTTATCCTTCTCATATAGTTCATGTCTACGCTTGTAACCCATAGCCTTAAACTCTTCAAGGGTTACAGCTTCCTCTTCGTAAGATTTTGAAATACTTTCTACGTTCTTGGCAAGCCCCTGCAGTAAGTCAGCTTGTCTCTTCTCTTCTTCGATTTCTTGAAATAGTTGTTTATATTCATCTTTCATTATTGTTCTCCTTCAAAATAGTTAATACGATTCACAAAATACGCCAAATCATCACTCGGATCTAAATAGCGGTATTGGCTTCCCATATAACCAGCTACACCACTGTAAATGTAAGGCTTACTTACTCCACTATATTCTGGTGACGTATTCAGGCGGTCAAATAGCTCTTCGATACCTGTTTTTTCTACCTCATCCGCCAATCTTTTAGCAGTGTTTTTGTAGTTTTCGTTATAATTCGCAATCAATTCCAAAAGCTCAATAGATTTCTGTTTGATTTCTTGGCGCTGACGCTTCACTGTTTCATCTTGCTCTAATGTTGTCTCTAAATAACCTTTTGCATTAATTTTTCTAGCGTCTGCCACGATTGAGTCAATTCGTTCTTTTTCGAGTTTTGTTCTTTGTGCTTTCATATCAGCAATATACTTTTCTTTTGCGTTGATAGCTTGAAAATCTTCAAAAGTTTGTAAATCCGCTTTCTTGGATTTGATATCCTTAACTTCTTGCTCTGCTTTCTTGATTTCCTCATCAAAGCGATCAAAAATCTCTAATTGAGTCCGTACTTTGTCCATCTGGTTTTTGACTTCTTGCAATGTTGGCATTTCTTTTTCCTCCAATCTTTCCAAAAACAAAAGAGGCATAGCCAAAATAGATTACTCTACTTTATGCTATACCTCTGATTTTTTCAGTCAGTATTCTTTTTATATTGTGTTGTTTTAGATTCCACGCTGGAGACAATCTCACCGTCTTGTATTTTAAGCGTGATACTCCCAAACCTTGGAACCTCTAACAGTTTTATTATACCATAACTTTTGAAATAAATAAAGCCGTTTTGTATCTCCATGTTTATCCTCTCATGCTATTTGTATAGAACCATCACACTGGTCAATGCCCCTATGCTCTCATAGTGTCCCTCTGTTGCTTCTGAATGTCTCACATCTACTACTTCAACAGTTGCCATGAAATCATTTACTTCCTGTTCAAACTCTTCTTTACTTTCCCAAAAATGATGATAAAATAGTTTAATTTTCATGTTGTTTTTCCTCTTTCTGTTTTAAGGGTGTCACTAGTAGTTACACCATTGCAAGGGGGTCGGTACTATCTACCCCATTTTGTTTTAGCGTTTGTCATCTACTGCTTTTAGTTCGTCAAGCTCTTTAAAGACTGTTTCAAAACCTTCCTGAATCCGTTCGATTTTTTTATTGCTTACTGTAGCGTTATGATTCGCATTCTCAATGAAGCCATCTAGGACCTCACTGATCCGCTCAACAGTTTCTTCTAGTCTAGTCACTCTTTGACAAATGTTCATCGCCATCTGGTTTGCTCCTTTTTTTCTCTTAGATTAGGTTTTGATTAGGTTTAAACCTAACCCACAAAAATCCTTTCATATCAACGTTTTTAAGTGTTTAGGTTAGGGTTAGGTTTACTTTTCAAGTTCGCGCCTATATAACACGTTTATATCTATTTTTTTATATAGAGATATTAGAAATAAAACCTAACCTACTAACCTAAATACTCGCAAAGACTTTTATATCAACGTTTACAAAGGTTAGGTTTTAGGTTAGGTTTTAAATTCACGCCTAACCTAAATTGCTACAAACCTTGTTGTTATTGATTTTTTAGTATTTTAAAACCTAACCTAAATCTTCATCTTCTAAATGTATTCCCCATACACCCTTGTTAATTCTATTACGGTGAAAACCTTGTGGATCAAGTACTTCATAAAACTTAGGGCTAACCGTTCCATTCTTTGAAGTGTACTTATAAGGGGTTGATTTCTCTAATAATGCTATGACTGCATTGCTAAATTGTCCAAGTTTAGGTTTATCTATCCCAATATCTTCAGCAAACTCTTTTAATTTATTTCTTGCAATAAACATTGGAACATGGTTTATTTCATGCCACCTGTTTGGTATGTAGAAATTCTCTACCCAAACTTTGATATAATCGTTATCGTTTTTATACTTGCTAAGCATTTCTTGTACCGCTTTAGGTTCTATAAAGCTATCAAAATCTGGCATATTTAAAACTTTAAACAAAACCCACTCTAGTAGCTCTTTGTTCTTTATAAATCGGTCTTTGATTTCATGACGTTCTTTCTGACCGTTAAAATCTGCACGGAAAGGAATGATACAAAGCCGTCTATACCAACCCATGGTCTTATTTCTAGCTCTGGGCAAATCATTGCCCGAAAAGATACACAATAGTCTGAAACGTGCTTCCACGGGCTGCAAGCTTTTTTTATTGACCTGCACTGGATCTCCACTAATTACACTCATAAGGTCAGAAACTTCATCCAGGTACTTGTTAGAAATATCATCTCCAATATTACAAACCTTTCCTTCCAAAGCGCCCAAATAGAACTCTTTCCCGAATTGGTCAGGTTTTAAATTACTAATATTTAACCGCCCTATTAAATTCTCCAGCAAGGCTTGGAAAGTACCTTTCCCATTATTACCATCTCCAACCATTAGCACCATTTTCTTACGTGTTCGGTTTGGATTGATAGCCTCATTTATGACTTGCCACAATAAAGCTACAACTTCTTTATCGTTAACTGCTAATGTCTCTAACCATCTATCAAAATCAAACCAGCCATCTAAAATAGGCTTTCTGGCGCATGGATTGTACTCCGTTTGTATCTTACTGGTAATGACAAAATTAGGACTAAATTCCTCTAGTTTATGAGTCTTAATATTATAAACTCCATTCGCTACTGGAATATATCGATAATCGTCCAGCGGTTTTTTCATTTTTGTTTCTGTACGGATAAAAGATATAAGTTCCGTGAAGAACTTGTTAGAGGTCAAACGTGAGTCATATTTTAAAAGCAATTTTCGGAAAATGTCGTTACTTGATACATAATGTCCTAAATCCAAGTGGTAAAGATATAGCTTACTAATATCACTTATTGCACCCTCACCTATAAAGGTAAAATGGCAAATTTCCTGTAACGCTTTGGCTACTATTGCGACGCTAGGCACTGGAACCTCCACTCTCTCATTTTTCTTTCCTTCATTGACGATATAGGAGTTTTCTTTCCGCCAGTGATCCCCAAGTTCCCAAATCCTACTATAAAGTTCCCACATTGTTTTTGGAGGTTGTTCTTGCTCTCTGACCTCCATGATTTCACTTTTTAGGTTTGCTAATTCTTCTAGTTCTATGGTTCTAACCTCTCTTTCTATATTCAGCCCGTGCTATACTGCTAAAAGTGCGGTCTAGCTCTTCAATAGGCAATGGTTCAACCGTCACGCTATTAGCTATCTTTGTCAGCTCGTAGGCGGTCTCTAGGTCACAATCAACCCACTTGTTAAAGAGCAAGCCTACAAATCGTGTCAGTGCTACGTTTCGCCCTCCCTCGTCTCCAAATCCGTTAAAAAGCGTGTCAATAATTCTCATGGTCATCGATCTCTGGTCACTCGTTCTGGGTGTGAATTTTCCAGTAGTTTCTTGCTTCGCTCTTGGTTCAACCTTGGGGACTGGATAATCAAGTCCATGCTCCACAATCTTTTGATAACTTGCTGGGTCTCCTGTTGTTACTGGTAGCCCTTGAAGTTGTGACCATGTTAAACTGGTCATGTCATAGGGTAGCCCAATCTTATCAGCAATCTCTTTCACTACCTGCTTATAGGTTGCCTCATTCATCACGTTGTTAGGCTTCACTACAAGGCGAAAACGGGGCTTTTCTAAGCTATGTTTGATAGTCGGGTATAAGATATAGGAGTAGCCAAATAAAGTGCTAGAGACGGCTTTTTTGAAGTTCTCAGACGTCCCCTGTATATCGTCATAATCAAGGAAAATCAAATCCCGATAGATTAGACTAGAGTTGTTTCGCTTGTAACTACCATTCTTTTCTGGTGTCATTTTCCCACTGATACAGTAGGGGGCTTGTGTACGTTTGTATTCCTCAATTTCTGTCCCCTCTGGAACGACTAAGGGCTTAAATCGTTCAATATACTCAAATGGTTCAATCTTATCAAATGGATAGACAAGATTTTTTTGAAATCCTTTAGCCTCGTAAATTGTCATATCAGCTCCCTTTCTTGCGTTTCTTTCTCAATTTCTTCAATCGCTTTTCCTCTTTGGTTTGCTCTAAGGTTGATTTCATATCCTTGTAAATGTCCATACCTCTGACTTGCACGCCTCTATTATGTGCAGGGTGTATATAAAATTTTCTCATTCATCCACCCCCAGAAACTTCCAGATGTCAGTCACTAAATAGTAAATCATTCTTGAACCATCGTCAGGCGGTTGATAGCGTCTTAAACCCTGCCTTTCCCACTTATTTAGAGTACTGTCACTAATTTTCAATTCCTCTTTGAGTTCAACTCTATTTATAAGTTTGGTCAGTCTTGGCGGTACTTTCTCATGCGCTTCAAGGTATTTTTTTACTACCTCCAGAATGCCATGAGTTAGGTCATGCTCACTTTCTCGGCTTAGGTTAAACATATCCACCCACCTCCTTCAAGGTTTCTTTGTAGCTTTCTAGGTCGCTGTTCATCAACACCGCTAGGCGCTTGCTCTCCTCCTGTACTTGGTTGTAAAAGGCCTTAGCGCCATCTAGTAGCTCGCCTTTATTCGCTGGGATAAAGTACCCACTAAAAACGCCATATCTAACCCCCACAATAGGGATGTTATGCTTGACTACTAGGCGCTTAATGATGTCACGTACTGTTCTTTCTGCTAGCTTAGTGATCAGGCTGATTTCTGCCCCTGTTATGGAGTTCTCAACCCCTACCTTGATTAATCTTAATACTCTCTTATCATTCTCTGATAGACTCATTCAATTCCTCCCCATACGTTGACCCCTGCAAGCTGAATATAACGCCCATAATCAGGGCTTAAATCAGTGCTAGGTGTTTCTATCGTCTGTTGGTTTTCTCGCTCAAATTGGGCGCTTTTTTTGCGGTCTAGGTGGTTTAGATAAAGCAGGAAGCCAATCAGTACCACCATAGAGATTACCGCCTGTGTATTGCTCAAATCTAACTCATTCATGTTATGCCCTCGCTTTGTAATTCTTGATATAGTCCACTTGATCAGTTCTCTCCATCTTCAAAAACTCATCTACCTCTTTTGGTGTTACCTTTCTATCTAAAAAATCAGTGATGAACTGAAAGAGGTTCGGATTTCTATCCTTGATTTCAGCAATTACTTCATCAAATTCTGATTGTGTCATGTTGTCTAGGCCTAGTGTCATTGCATTGCCTCCTCAAACTTCTCTATAAGACAACTTTTATTTGCTCTCTGAGTTCCATTTTTAGAGTTAAAAAGAATATCCTTTAAGGTTACAGTAGCCTCTAAATACTCCTTTTCAGCATGTTCTATATACGCCTGTCGGTCTGCTTCGTTGTCAAAAAAGTGCTTAGCTTGGCGTTTAAAGAAGGCTTGTCGCATAGCGTCCATTTCAAAAATACCAGGGGCGAAAAAGACTCCCGTAGTGCTTTTAGAGACCGCTTCGATTTTATGGATGTCATTCAATTCAGGAAGTTCAATCCAAAGTAAACGGGATAAATATTCTTTGATAGTTTTTGTCTGATTTGCCAATAACGAAAGTCTACTAAGGCCATTTTTTTCGCCAATTTCTCGCATTTCTGCGCTAATTCTGTCTATATGTCTAGTTAAATTCTCGTATGTTGTTTCTGTCATGTTTTTTACCTCTGTTTCTATGTTGTGTAATTGCCCTAAGGGCTTTTAATGCCTTTTACTATCCAGGATATCCTCACGCTCAGAGTCGCCAATATTTGAAAGCGTGAGAAAGTACCAGTTTAAAGAGTTAGCGCTCTATGTTTTTCAAAACCTTTTCTAATTGCTTGCCTGCCATTAGTTGTTATTGATTGAATAGTTTATTTTTGTTATAATTGAGATATAGAAAAATATCTATATTCTTGATCCAGTCGCTTGCTTCTGTCGCCAAACGTTCAGCAAGTGACTTTTTTTGTTGTCGTTTTTAATCTTCATGTCTAGTTTTTTTATAAATCAGTTGACGGCTTTCCACTAACTCAGCGATAAAAGCTAGGTTATTGGCCGTATTCTCTATCAAGTCGTCAAGTACCCTTTTATTTTCAGGTAATGCCATAGCTTCAGCCATGCTTACAGCATCATCTAGCCATGTTTTAAATTCTTTAAAGTTCATTTCTTTGCTCCTTTTTTGTTGTCAATCCCCAGTGGTAAAGCACCACATGAGAAATCTGTAAATGTATTGAAGTATTGCGATTGGGTCGCTCCTTTCTAACTGTAGAATAGTTCATCTATGGTTATATCTGGTTTGATTTCTGCAACCATTGACTTAATCACTAGACGTTCTTTGTCATTAAAAGCCGTCTTTTTTGTCTCTTTGTTATTATAAGACTGCAAAGAAATGTCTAGCTTGTCCGCCATCTGTTGCTGAGTTAGTCCAAGCATAACTCGATAGCCTTTTAATTTGCTCATAGGTTTCCTCCTTTCTAAAAATGTCCCTCCATGAATAGATTGATAGTGTGAAAGGTTATGTGGCACATTTTTCCTGTGCCTGATTGTATAATACACAATTATTTTTCTTGTGTCAACTGTTTTTTTTAAAAATTGCACAAAAAAAATGTACTTTTTGAAAAAATAGTTTATAATTATCTATGAAAGGCGTGAAAAACATGAATAGATTAAAAGAATTAAGACAAGAAAAAAAGCTATCTCAAAAGGAATTAGCTGAAAATATCGGAGTCCATTATCGAACCCTTCAAAATTGGGAGAATGAAGAAAGCCAAATTAAACAAGAAAAAGCTCAGCAACTTGCTGATTATTTTGGGGTATCTGTTGGATATCTACTGGGGTATGAGGATGACTCTAGCTTAATAAAAGCATTAAGTCAAAAAGTTTCTAAAATGTCTGGTGAAGAGGTAATAGATTTTACTTTTTCAGAAGAAGGTGAACTACTCTCTGAATTAATGTATCAAGCTGAATTAAAAAAAGAAAAGCAAAACAACAAAAAATTTAGAAACTTTGTTAAGTTCTTAAAAACAAATATAATCGTTTTAAACGACGAAGAAATTGAAAATTTTTTCAATATGCTTTTAACTGCTGATTTAAACAGTGGAAAGAAAAAGAAATTATTTGAAAAAGTGGTAGATGAAGACTTTAACAAAGCTGTTGATTTCTTAGAAAATAACGGATACACTATCTTTTTCGATAAATCATATAACGATGATTAACAATATACCATCATCCAAGCAGTAAACATATAAAACTCCCCCATATTCACCAATAGCAACCATCTTTTCATGGTCTATTGTGCAAAAACAGGGGAAATTGAAGAATAGAAAGCCAATTTTACAGACTAAAGCGCAAAAATGGGCGAAATTGACAAATAGAAAAAAAGACAAGCTAGCTACTGCCAACTTGTCTGATAATGCTTAAATTAAACTCTTGAAATATCGGGGCTTATATGTTAGAATGATTTTAATGGATAAGGTTCATTAGAACACCAAAGCCCCTAACTATTGCAGTAGTTAAGGGCTTTTTTGACGTATCTTAGAGATTTAACGGGTGTTTATAGGCTAGTCACTCGGTCTACTTCTTACCATCTAGCCATTTGCAAACGAAATATAGGATAATTCCTGTTATGACGTCTGCCATAATAGTAAGAACGAGCTCTGGGATAAGGTTCATTAGTTTCACCTCCTCTCACGAACCGTAAGGAACGTAATCGGTAACCGATGACAAAAACATTATATCAAAAACACTCACCACAAACAAGCCTATATAAGCCCCATATACGCCTTGTTTCCTACTCTGGTATTATTTACCGACTGACTGCTTAAAATCGAAAATAAGGGGGTTCTCGTAGCCCCTTGCATGGTATAACTTCAAAATCTTTTCAATTGCTTGCCTGCTGATGGAAAAGGAGTAAAACCATGAAGATTACAGAGTACAAAAAGAAAGATGGATCAGTAGTTTACCGTTCCAGCGTTTATCTTGGTATCGATACCGTAACAGGTAAGAAAGTCAAGACGACTATATCAGGGCGAACTAAAAGGGAACTAAATAGCAAAGCTATCCAAGCCAAAGTAGAGTTTGAGAAAAACGGTTCTACAGTATATAAAGCGGTTGAGATAAAGACTTATGCCGAACTGGTGGAGAATTGGCTAGAAACATACTGCCATACAGTTAAAAAGTCGACACTGATAATGACAATGGTCAAACTCAATAACTATCTACTTCCAGCCTTTGGAGACTACAAACTTGATAAGCTAACACCCCCAGTTATTCAAAAGCAAGTCAACCAATGGGCAAAAGATTATAATCAACTAAGAAACGGCTTCAAACAATATCCTACACTTCACTCATTAAACAAACGAGTACTGGCTTACGCTGTATCTTTGCAAGTAATTCCTTTCAATCCTGCCCGTGATATTATTGTCCCACGTAGGAATGAGAAAGAAGAACAGAAACTCAAATATCTTGATAATGATAACTTAAAAAAATTCTTAGATTATCTGGATAAGTTACCAAACACTTACCAAAATTTCTACGATACAGTACTTTATAAGACGCTTTTAGCTACTGGTTTGCGTATCCATGAATGCCTAGCCTTAAAATGGTCTGATATCGACCTACAAAACGGAACGATAGACGTAAACAAAACACTTAATGGCTTAAAAGAAATCACTAGCCCTAAAACAAAATCAAGTATAAGAGTGATTGACGTAGATAATAAAACAGTGCTCATGCTAAGGCTTTACAAGAATAGACAAGCGCAAACAGGTAGAGAACTAGGCTTAACTTATGAAAAAGTATTTTCTAATGCCTTTGACGAATATAGAGACGCTAGGTCTATTAGAAAAAGACTAGTGAAACATTTAACGCTTGCTGATTGTCCCAATTTAGGCTTTCACGCCTTCCGTCACACACACGCTAGTATCTTGCTTAATGCTGGACTTCCATACAAAGAGATACAAACACGGTTAGGACATTCTAAAATCTCAATGACTATGGATATATATAGCCACCTATCAAAAGACAATCAAAAAAAGGCGACTTCATTTTATGAAAGCGCCCTTGAAAAAATTAAAAGTTCTTAAAAAGTCCACAAATTAAATAATCAAGCTACAGAATATAGCTATATCAAAGGATTTTCGAAGAGTATTCCTATTACAAGTGATATATAGGAATACTCTTCGAAAATCAAATGAAAGCCAAAATCCAGATGAAAGCTTTCTTACTTTTCCAGTCGCAAATGACTAAAGTTTCTGTAATTTTTAATTTTCAAATAAACTCTGAGCAAATCTCTTGCAAGTTGTTTTATTTTGTTGTAATATATTTCATAACAACGAGATAGTTCTCGAAATTTTAAAAAAGGAGACAAATCATGTCTAAAAAAGTATTATTTATCGTCGGATCACTACGCCAAGGTTCTTTTAACCACCAAATGGCGCTCGAAGCTGAGAAAGTGCTTGCTGGTAAAGCAGAAGTTAGCTACCTCGATTATTCAGCTATTCCTCTCTTTAGCCAAGATTTGGAAGTTCCAACTCATCCAGCTGTAGAAGCTGCTCGTGAAGCGGTTCTTGCTGCAGATGCTATCTGGATTTTCTCTCCAGTCTACAACTTCTCAATTCCTGGAACAGTGAAAAACTTGCTTGACTGGCTATCTCGCGCCCTTGACTTGTCTGATACTAGTAGCATTTCTGCCCTTCAAGACAAATTTGTCACAGTATCATCTGTAGCCAATGGAGGTCACGATCAACTCTTCGCTATCTACAAGGATCTCTTGCCATTTATCCGTACGCAAGTCGTTGGTGATTTCACTGCTGCACGTGTGAATGACTCTGCTTGGGCAGACGGAAAATTGGTTCTTGAAGAAACAGTCCTCAGTTCACTTGAAAAACAAGCTCAAGACTTAGTCGCAGCAATTTAGTAAAAAATATAAAATTTTAAGAAGTTTAAATCAATTATCGCCACCTAATAGGGTGGCTTTTTTAGACTCAAGCAAGATTTTCAGCCCAAATACATTCATCCAAAAAACCTTGAGCGTTACTACTCAAGGTTTTTAGCAGTCTTTTCCATCATAGGAAAATCATTCTAAGAATATTCTTTCATTCGAAATCCATCACTTATCATCTTCTTTCGAGAAATTCGTGACTGCTTTTAACTGATTAATCTTCTTTTCTTCGTCCTACATATAGGCTCAATAGAATACCGCTACCTAGAAGAACAGAGATATAATCAGATTGGCTTCCAGTTTCAGGTAATTTGTCCCCATGGTTTTCTTTAACTGTAGTTGGTACTACTGGGTTAGCATTTACTGGAATTGCTGGTTGAGCCGGTGTCGGTACTACTGGTTGTTCTGGAAGCCCTGGTACTGGTTTGACCGGTACTTCTGGTGTTGGAACAACTGGAGTTGGTTGTGCTGGCACCTCTGGTGTTGGCACATTTGGTGTTGGTTGTGCTGGCACCTCTGGTGTCGGTACATTTGGTGTTGGTTGTGCTGGTACTGGTACCTCTGGTGTCGGTACATTTGGTGTTGGTTGTGCTGGTACTGGTACCTCTGGTGTCGGCACATTTGGTGTTGGTTGTGCTGGTACTTCTTGGACTTCAGGCATTCCTAGTACTCCACCATTGAATTCTGGTTTGTCATAAACCGGAGGATCAAGTGGTGTTACCCCATCTGTGTATTCTGGCATTTCGTAAACTGGAGGTACTGGCATTGCAAATACAGGTCCCTCTGACTTATCAACTACTGGAGGTACTGGTTTTTCATTTGATGGTTTCACTGGTTTGTCTTGGCATCCACATTTACCATCTTTGCCGTCCTTACCGTCTTTGCCATCGCGACCATCTTTTCCGTCTTTAATAACTGTTTTTGTCACAGTTCCATCAGAATTGATGATTGTGATTGTATGACTACCATCACCATTATCTTCAACAGAAACTTTTGGTGATTTACCGTCTTTGCCGTCTTTAATCACCATTTCTGTTTTGCTTCCATCTGGGTTAGTAATTGTAACAACGTGAGTTCCATCGTTATTATTTTTAACTGTTACAGTTGGTGAAACGCCATCTTTTCCGTCTTTACCATCTTTAATAATAGATTTGTATTCACGTCCATCAGAATCTACGATTGTTAAGGTATGAGTTCCATCTCCGTTATCAACGATGTTCGCTTTTGGTGATTTACCGTCAAAGATTGTAGTTGTAGTTTCTTTACCATCAGCACCTGTCACTTTAATAGTGTGTGACCCATTGTTGTTATCAATAACTTCAAGTTTTGGTGATTTACCATCACGGACTGTTGTAGTTGTAGTAGTTCCATCAGAGTTAACGATCGTAACTGTGTGAGTTCCATCTCCATTGTCTACAACTTTAGCAGTTGGTGATTTACCGTCACGAACTGTTGTCTCAGAAACAGTACCATTACCGTTTTCTACACGGATAGTGTAAGTACCGTCTTGGTTATCTCTAACTGTCGCTACTGGTGATTTACCATCTTTAATGATTGTTTCAGTAATAGTTCCATCACCATTTAGAACTGAAATCTTATGAGTTCCATTTTGTTCGTCAGTTATAGTCACTTTTGGTGATTTACCATCACGAACTGTTGTTTCAGTTGTCACACCTTCTGGATTTGTAATAACGATTGTATGACTTCCGTCTCCATTATCACGAACAGATGCGGTTGGAGTACGTCCGTCAACACCGTCACGTCCATTTTTCACAACAAACTCATTCTTAGTTCCGTCTGGGTTAGTGATTGTTACAGTATGGCTTCCATCTGGATTTTCTGTTGTTGTAGCTGAAGCGGCTTTACCATCTTTACCATCTTTGATGATAGTGTTTGTAACATTACCGTCTCCATCTGTAACTTTAACAGTATGAGTTCCATCGTTGTTATCAGTTACTTCAACTTTTGGAGTCTTACCGTCTTTACCATTCTTAACAACAGTTTCTTTAGTTGTTCCGTCTGGATTTGTGACAGTGATTGTGTGGCTTCCATCTGGATTTTCTGTTGTAGTGATATTAGCAGTTTTACCGTCTTTACCATCTTTAACAACAGTTGTTGATTCAGAACCATCAGGGTTTTGAACTGTGATAGTGTGAGTTCCATCTCCATTATCTTTTGTGGTAATAGTTGGAGCTGAACCATCTGCTCCTTTGTCACCTTTTAGTCCATCAAGAACTGTTGCTAGAGGTTTCGTTGAATCTAATGGTTGCCCTGGATTTGCTGGGTCTTCAACATAAATCTTAGTCTCATTACCTTCTTTTTTAGCAACTAAAGATTTACCATCTTGACCTTTTTCACCTTTTTCACCTGCTGTTCCTTGAGGTCCTTTGATGTTTCCAATTCTATCCCAAGTTCCATTATTTTTCTTGTAAACGTCACCTGTGTTAGCATCGATATAAGTATCACCGTTTTTACCATCATTAGCAGTTGGGGCAGTAGATCCACTTAGTAATTCAGCACCGTTACGTCCGTCACGTCCATCCTGACCTGCAGCACCATCATTACCATTTAAAATATCGGTTGAAGCAATTGGCTCATCTATACCTTCATCATATTTACCGTTACCATTGTTATCAAAGTAAGCTGTAATACGAGTTCCAATTACTTTTGGTTTTTCTGAACCTGGTTCATTTGATTCTGGCTGAGTAGCTCTAGTTTCATCTGGATTGTCTCCAGCACTTCTAACTCTTCTTGCACTTCTTGGTCCTGAAGATTGAGAACGTGCAGCTGATCCAGTACCTCTTCTCACTGCATCAACTAATGCATTTAAGTCAATAGTTGGGGTACGGCCATCTCTACCATTCTTACCATCTTTCACTGTAAAGGTTACTGGTTCTTTTCCTGGTGTTGTGATAGTTACAAGAGTACTTTGACCATCTTGACCACGTTGAGTAGTAATTGTAGGAGTTTGTCCATCTTGACCTGCTGCACCATCACGGCCGTCGCGTCCTGGTAAACCTTGTACTCCGTCTTGACCACGTTCACCTTGAAGACCTTGAGCTCCTTTGTCTCCTTTAGGTCCCTTGAGGTTACCTTCTTTTTCCCAGTTGCCGTTATTCTTAACGAAGACGTCACCTGTTTCTGTATTAACGTATTTATCGCCGTCTTTACCTTCTGTTGTTGGATCAACTTTGCCGTTCAATACGTCTTTTCCATCGCGTCCATCACGGCCGTCACGACCTGCTGCACCATCACGGCCGTCGCGTCCTGGTAAACCTTGTACTCCGTCTTGACCACGTTCACCTTGAAGACCTTGAGCTCCTTTGTCTCCTTTAGGTCCCTTGAGGTTGCCTTCTTTTTCCCAGTTGCCGTTATTCTTAACGAAGACGTCGCCTGTTTCTGTATTAACGTATTTATCGCCGTCTTTACCTTCTGTTGTTGGATCAACTTTGCCGTTCAATACGTCTTTTCCGTCGCGTCCATCACGGCCTGCAGGTCCTTGTGCTCCATCACGTCCGTCGCGTCCTGGTAAACCTTGTGCTCCATCCGCACCTTTAGGTCCTTGCGCACCTTCTGCACCTTTGTCACCCTTAGGTCCCTTGAGGTTGCCTTCTTTTTCCCATGTTCCGTTATTCTTAACGAAGACGTCACCTGTTTCTGTGTTAACGTATTTATCGCCGTCTTTACCTTCTGTTGTTGGATCAACTTTGCCGTTCAATACGTCTTTTCCATCGCGTCCATCACGGCCGTCGCGTCCTGGTAAACCTTGTGCTCCGTCTTGACCACGTTCACCTTGAAGACCTTGAGCTCCTTTGTCTCCTTTAGGTCCCTTGAGGTTGCCTTCTTTTTCCCAGTTGCCGTTATTCTTAACGAAGACGTCGCCTGTTTCTGTGTTAACGTATTTATCGCCGTCTTTACCTTCTGTTGTTGGATCAACTTTGCCGTTCAATACGTCTTTTCCATCGCGTCCATCACGGCCATCACGACCTGCTACACCATCACGGCCGTCGCGTCCTGGTAAACCTTGTGCTCCGTCTTGACCACGTTCACCTTGAAGACCTTGTTCTCCTTTGTCCCCTTTAGGTCCTTTTGGCCCTGCTACTCCGTCTTCACCTTTTAGACCTTGAGGTCCACGAATGTTACCGATTTGGTTCCAGTTTTCACCTTCTTTTTTATAAACATCTCCTGTAGTAGCATCGATGTAAGTGTCGCCATCTTTTCCATCTTTGGCTTCTGGAGCTTTAGTTCCACTTAATAGTTCCGCACCATCACGACCTGCTGCTCCATCACGTCCATTAGCTCCATCTGTGACAGGTGGAATATCAGCTTCAGAAATTAATTCATCTACATCTGGATCGTATACACCATTATGGTTATTATCAAAGAACGATGTTATACGTAGTCCATTCTTACCATCTACTTTTGGTTTTGGTGTTGGTGTTGGTGTTGCAGTTGTTGAATCTTCCGCTAAAGATCTTCTTACTCTTCTGCTTCTTTGATTATTGATTCTCACTGCTGCTTCAGCTAAAGCATTTAAGTCAACGGTTGGGGTACGTCCATCTTTCCCATCTTTAATGTTAGCTACAACAGGCTCTTCTCCAGGAACTGTAAATGTAATGTCGGTACTGTAGCCATCTGCTCCACGAGCAGTTGTAACTTTAGGAGTTGCTCCCTTATCACCTTTTTCACCTTTGGCACCATCTGCAATAACAACTTCTTTTAACTTCTTATCAGACTCATCTAATTTGTTATTTCCATTTTTATCATAATAGAAAATGACTGTTGTTGTTTTATCAGCTTCATTTCGTTGAGTTGCAACTAATGGACTTGCTCCATCGAGACCATCTCTTACAACAGTATTTGTAACATTACCTCTACCATCGTTAATCGTGATAGTATGAGTACTGTCTTCTTTATTATCTTTAACGGTTACGGTTGGAGTTACTCCGTCACGACCTGCCTGGCCTTGAGCTCCAGTCAGACCACGTTCGCCTCGATCCCCTTTTTCACCTTTGGCTCCATCTTTAATAGCAATTTTTTGAACAAGTTCGTCTACGCCCTCAGTATAAACACCGTTTCCATCGTTATCAAGATAGAAAGTGAGGTTATTTGTATCACCAACTTTATTTTGATCAACACGTGGTTTTACTGTATCGATTAGCTCTTTAGCCACACCAATTTGCATAATACGTGGCTTAGCTTCTTTAGTAACTCTATTACTAATTGGTAATCCTAAGACTGTTTCATTACCAAATTGATGAACTTTATAGGTAATTTGACGTTGTCCTTTTTCACCTTCTCGAACTAATCTAGTTTGACCTTCTGCTAACTTACTAGTTGGAAGATAGACAGTTTGGAAGTCAATATCTTCTGTTTGAGTCTTGTTATTAGTACCACCATAAGGGTTTGCATCCAAGTATAGTGGTTTTTCTCTGAAGTAATAGTTAGAGTTGCTGTATGGGTCATTACTAGTAGCTGCACTACCTCCACCTTGGTTTACGTTAAAAGTAACTGGTTTCAAACGAACAGACAAGTCACCATTTGGATTATTGATTGGCAAACTAAATCTGACTGTTTGTTCCGCATTTGTTGAAGTAGCAGAGGTCATACTGTATCCTGAGTGAGATACGAAGTTTGCACCCTGACTAACAGGTTTTGATTGTTCTTTCAATCTTGGAGTTGTGATAGTTGCATTTGAAGGATTTCCAAATCCATCCCCTTTATCCAAGATAAAGTTATTATTAACAAATTCACCTGGACCAGAATATTTAATTGTGAAATCCAATTTATTACCTTGACGTACTGTTGTTACATCATAGTGAATAGGATTTCCACCACGTGAGTTCCCGTAGCCACGGAAACTATAACTACGACCAGCTTGACTAATATCTTCGAATGCAACTGTATTTCCAGAACCTGAGACAATTGGGTTGGCTGGATTGCTAGAAGCTCTAAAGCCACTTTGTCCCTTATCCAGGTCTTCCTTACGGATAGCTGGGTTTTGGCGAGCATCAGAAAGGCTCAAACCTGGTTTTTGGATTTCATTAGTTGTTTCTGGAGCTGAAGTTGTTTCTACTTTGGCAACTGTGCTAGTTGACAAAACAGTGCTATCAAGAGCTGAACGATCAGTCCTTGTTGTAGCTGGTTTTGCTTCTTCTTTGGCCTCAACTGCAGCTGGTTTTGCTTCTTCCTTTGCTTCAACTGCAGCTGCTTTCTTCACTACTGGAGTTTCTGATACAGTTCCTTTATCAGAGTTAGAACGAAGGTCTAGACCAATAATAGCTGATTGAATAGATGACTCTGCTGCTGTCACTTCTGCTTCAGATGCATCTGCTTTCCCAAGCAAACTTTGACCAGCTTGGATACTTGCTTGCAAGTTAGCAGCACTTGCTTCTGTATATAACTTACTCTCAAGTTTTTTAGCACGCGAAAGAGCTGTTAACAATTTTGACTTGTCAACAGCATCTTGCTGTGTTACTTCTTCTTTTTTATCTTTTGCTTCTTCAACTTTTTCTGCTGGTCTAGTAGCTTCTTCAGTTTTAGTTGGAATCGTTTCTACTGGGTTAGCAACAGTTGGAGCTGCATAAGTTGTTTCTTTTTTAGGTGTAGAAACTTCTGCTGGTTTAATAGCTTCATCTACCTTATCAACAGAGACACTGTTCGTTACCTCAGGATATTGTTCCTCCGCTTGTACTGCTTGCGCATTGGCAGCAGTTCCCAAGACTAAGGCTGTACCGAGCAATACACTAGCTGCACCAAAGTGATACTTACGAATAGAGTATCGTTGTTGCATGCTATACCAGTCAAATGATTTCTTATGTGAATGTTTCATTTTAAACTCCTAGATAATATTTTATAATTCTACTCTACAACTATTTAATAAATATATCAATATTAACAAAGATATTACTATATTATTTTTATGATTATATTAACAAAATTTTTGTCTTTGTTTTTAGAACTATAAAAACATTTTTATAATGCTAACATTACTGTTGCATTGATACAAAAATATGATATAATATTGTAAGGAGGAAAATCCCCGTATGAGAGACCTTTTATCCACAAAAGATCAAAGACAATTACGCTTAATGGAAACCTTAATTCAGAATCGTAATTGGATGAAATTACATGAACTAGCCGAAAAATTAGGATGTACAGAACGAATCTTAAAAAGTGATTTAAATGAATTACGTCTTGCCTTTCCATCTATTGACATCCAATCTTCTGTTCACGGAATCATGATAGATTTAGAAGTTAACACTAGTGTAGAAGATGTTTATCAATATTTTCTTGCGAATTCTCAATCGTTTCAATTACTAGAGTATATGTTCTTCAATGAGGGGCTACCTATTTATCGAACAATAGAAAATCTTCACTCTAGTAATGCCAACCTCTATCGATTGGGCAGAAATATTACAAAAACTCTGTCAACTCAATTCAAAATTAAACTATCTTTTACTCCAGCCAGGATATGCGGAAATGAAATTGATATTCGCTATTTTTTTGCCCAATACTTTTCTGAGCGCTATTATTTCCTAGACTGGCATTTTCCTGACCTTCCTGAAGAGGACTTAACAGAGTTTGCTGACTTCTTCTATAAGTTCACGAATTACCCGATGAGATTTTCAATTTATAGAAATTATAAATTAATGCTGGCTATCAGTATCTACCGCATAAAAAATGGCCATTTCCTCGACTTACCAAATCATTTCTATGATGACTACTATCCTATTTTGGCGAGTATTCCAAATTTTGAAGAGATTCTAGGCTATTTCTCTCAAGTATTTGAACTTGAAATCACTCCAGATATCATTGCCCAAATTTTTATATCCTTTATTCAAAACAATCTTTTCTTAGATCCTCAAGAATTCTTCAACTCTTTAGAAGAGAACAGTGAAGCAAGATACTCATACCAATTACTTAGTCAAATATTAGAACGCCTATCAAAACAATATAAGATTACTTTTACCAACCACGATGAGCTTATTTGGCATTTACACAACACGGCTTTCTTTGAAAGACAGGAAATCTTTTCTACGCCACTTTTATTTGAACAAAAAAACTTGACAATTAAAAAATTTGAAGTTTACTTCCCAGACTTTATGGAAAGCGCACGTCAAGAACTGGCCCAATATCGTCAGGCAATTGGACATCATGAACATCCTGAACAGTTGGAACACTTAATGTACACCCTCTTAACCCATGCTGAAAAACTCTCTACCCAATTGTTAGAAAATCGACCAGCTATCAAAGTTTTGATTATCAGTAACTTTGACCATGCTATCTCCCTTACCCTTGTTGATATGCTTTCCTATTACTGTAATAACCTCTTCACCTTCGATATTTGGGATGAATTGGAAACAAGCTCTGAGATTTTAAATCAGACAGATTACGATATCATCTTGTCTAATTTCTATATTCCAGGAATTACCAAGAAGTTTATTTGTCTAAATCATCTGTCAATCATGGATTTGGTTAATCATCTGAATACTTTATCAAATGAGATTCATATATCCAATACTTTATAAGATAGAAAAAAGTCAGCATGATCGTGCTGACTTTTTCTTTTATCTATTTTCTATACTTCCTTTACAAAAACCAATTCCTGTGGTTGGGACAGGTCTTCTCTGTAAACAAATCCTGCAAAGCTTAAACTACGAGCTTCCTCCACCGTCTGCACTTGATTTTTCTATCAGAGACGTTAGGAAGGCGCCACGCATGCCTTCTTGGGAATGATGATATCTCTCAGTGCATTTTCTCTGAAGTTTTGAGCTAAAGTTCTGCTATATGAAATCTGTTTTATTAATTGACAGTGCATTTTTAATTGCTGGTAAGGCATCCAGCAGTATGACTTTCTGGTTTAAAGGGCGGCTTCAATACTTGGCAA